>Ga0181516_10000328_pt1 | contig 46317 bp, 40 predicted proteins | sample PEATcosm2014_Bin_25_FD_121104 | JGI IMG/M metagenome (GOLD analysis project Ga0181516, IMG submission 121104) | Peatland microbial communities from MTU Mesocosm Facility, Houghton, MI, USA - PEATcosm2014_Bin01_10_metaG | ecosystem: Environmental > Terrestrial > Soil > Wetlands > Peat | place...
CATCGAGCTTCCCGAAGGCGTGGAGATGGTGATGCCCGGCGACACCATCTCGATCACGGGAGAACTCATCACTCCGGTGGCCATGGACAAGGGCCTGAAGTTCGCGATCCGCGAGGGCGGACGCACCATCGGCGCCGGCACCGTCACAGAAATCGTCAAGTAAGGGTTTCGCGCCCCGGCGCCAACCAGGGCCACGAAGGGGAATAGCTCAATTGGTAGAGTAGCGGTCTCCAAAACCGTTGGTTGGGGGTTCGAGTCCCTCTTCCCCTGTTCGATCTCGAAAGGATCCATTGTGCGCAAGCTGTACCAGTATTTCCTCGAGGTGATCGCCGAAGGGAAGAAGGTCACCTGGCCTCCGCGCTCCGAGTTGATCGAGAGCACCTGGGTGGTCATGCTTTTCAGCCTGATGTGCGGCCTTTTCATCACCGGCGTCGACATGGTGGTGGGGTTCGTCATCGAGCAGTTGCTCTCGTCGGGGGCCTAGATCAAATGAACTGGTACGTTCTCCATACCTACTCCGGCCAGGAAAACAAGGTCAAGGCCTACATCGACGAACTGGTGGAGCGCCAAGGCTTCGTCGGCGTGATCGGCCAGGTGCTGCTCCCTTCCCAGGAAGTGGTGCAGGTCCGCCACGGCAAGAAGATCCGCCAGACGCGCAAGGACTTCCCGAGCTACGTGCTCATCGAGATGGACATGACCAAGGATGCGCAGCACGCGGTCCTCTCCATCCCCGGGGTGACCCATTTCGTGGGCGTGAACAACAAGCCCCAGGCTTTGCGCAAGGCCGAAGTGGACCGCATCCTCGGGCGCTCCAGCGGCGAGCGGGAAGATCTCCACGGCCACGCCGTCCTGATCCCATTCAAGTCGGGCGACGCGGTGCGCATCAACGAGGGTCCGTTCAAGGATTTCGACGGCACCGTGGAAGAAATCCACCCGGACAAGGGCAAGCTCAAGGTGATGGTCAGCGTCTTCGGGCGCTCCACCCCGGTCGAGCTGGATTTCCGACAAGTCAGCGAAGTTTAGACCACCACTGGACAACCGGGTGAAAACAGTTTAGTTTTCACCGCCCATTTTTTCCGCGGCGCGTCTAACGCATTGTCGCCGCAAAAGTTAGCCCGCTCAAAGCGGCGCACACTCCGGGAGTTAGGCCTTGGCCAAGAAGATCACCGGCTACATAAAGCTCCAGATTCCCGCGGGTGCGGCGAATCCTTCGCCTCCCGTGGGCCCCGCCCTCGGACAGAAGGGCGTCAACATCATGGAGTTCTGCAAGCAGTTCAATGCTCGCACGCAGGACCAGAAGGGCATGATCATCCCCGTGGTGATCACCGTGTACGCGGACCGTTCCTTCACGTTCATCACCAAGACCCCTCCGGTCCCGGTCCTTCTCAAGAAGGCCGCTGGCATCGAGAGCGGATCCGGCGAGCCCAACCGCAAGAAGGTGGGCAAGGTGACGCAAGCCCAGGTGCTGGAGATCGCCAAGATCAAGCTGCCCGATCTGAACTCCCTGACCATCGAGTCGGCGGCGTCCCAGGTTCGGGGGACGGCCGTGAGCATGGGACTCACGGTCGAAGGATAACCAATGAGGAATCGTCGATGAAGCATGGCAAGAAGTATCGGGAGGCAGCCGACAAGGCAGCCGTTCGCACCGAGTGGACTCTTCCGGAAGCCGTGAAGTTTCTGAAGGAGAACCGCGTGGCCAAGTTCGACGAGACCATCGAAGTCGCGATGAATCTTGGGGTCGATCCCAAGCACTCCGACCAGATGGTCCGTGGAACGGTCGTTCTGCCCAAGGGAACAGGCAAGACGGTCCGGGTACTGGTTTTCGCCAAGGGCGAGAAGGCACTGGAGGCGCAAGCCGCCGGAGCCGACCATGTCGGTGCCGACGAGCTGGTGGAGAAGATCCAGGGCGGATGGATGGACTTCGATGTCGTGGTGGCCACTCCGGACACCATGACCGTGGTCGGGAAGCTCGCCCGCCTCCTGGGTCCGCGCGGGCTCATGCCCTCGCCCAAGACCGGCACGGTGGGCGTCAACGTCAAGGAGATCCTCGCCGAGCTCAAGGCCGGCAAGATCACCTACCGCGTGGACAAGGGCGCGAACGTCCAGGCGCTGGTCGGCAAGATCTCCTTCACGGCCGAGGCCCTGGAGGAAAACATCATGTCGCTCATCCGCTCGGTCGTGAAGGCAAAGCCCCAGACCTCCAAGGGCACCTACGTCAAGAGCATCACCATCTCCTCCACGATGAGCCCCGGTCTTCCGGTCGAACTCTCCGTGGCGCGCGTCTGAGGGGGCCCCCGAACGTGATCAGCCTCGACACCAAGAAAAAGACAACGGAAGAGATCGACCAGGCCCTCGCGGGAGCGGGATCGGTGTTCCTCGTCGACTTCGGCCGCATCAAGGTCCTGGAGGACGTGGATCTCCGCAAGACGCTGCACAAGCAGGGGATCTTCTACCGGGTGGCCAAGAACACACTGATCCGGCGATCCTTGCACAAGGCGGGCATCACCGCGCTCGACGGCATCCTGAAGCGGCCCTCCGCCATCCTGGTGGGCAGCGCCGAAGATCCGGTGGCACCCGCGCGCGCCATCGTCGAATACCAGAAAGCCCACGCAGGCCTGCTGGGTTCCAAGATCTCCTGGATCGACGGCGACGTCTTCCAGGGTGGCGCCCTCGCCGACGTGGCCAAGCTCCCGGGAAAACGCGAATTGCAGGCACAGGTGGTCTCGCTTTTCCTCTCTCCCGGCGCGACGCTCGTCGGTCTCATCAAGGGACCCGGGTCCCAACTCGCGAGCCAAGTCGAGGCCCTGCTCAAGCGCCTCGAAGAAGCCGCCTGAATTTTCACCATCCATCCATCCACAGGGGAATCCACCATGTCCGAGACCAAGTCCTACGCCGCTGAAATCGTTGCTCTGGGCGACAAGATCGTCGCCCTGTCGCTGGCGCAAGCCCGCGCCCTGTCCGAATACCTCAAGGAGGTCCACGGTCTGGAAGCCGCCGCCGGAGGCGTCGTGATGGCCGCCGCGCCCGCCGCCGCCGCCGCGCCCGTCGAGGAAGAGAAGACCGAATTCGACGTCGTGCTTTCCGAAGCCGGCGCCAACAAGATCGGCGTCATCAAGGTGGTTCGCGAGATCACCGGCCTGGGCCTGAAAGAGGCCAAGGACCTCGTCGACGGCGCTCCCAAGACCGTGAAGGAGGCCGTGGCCAAGGCCGACGCCGAGACCTTCAAGAAAAAGCTGGAAGAAGCCGGAGCCAAGGTCGCCCTGAAGTAAGGGTGCCTTTCTCCAAGCACACATCCAAAGCCTTGGCCCGTCGCGCGGGCGACGCACAAGGCCTTTCGTTTTTTGGCGATGCCGGCCGCGGACGCGGTCGGCTTTGCGGCATTGTTTGACTCCCACGAGGCGAGGCGGTCGATGACGGAACGCAGAAACTTCGCGAAAAGCAAGTATTCGATGGAGATCCCCTTCCTCCTCGAAGTCCAGGTCGAATCCTTCAACAGGTTCCTGCAGATCGGGACTTTGCCGAGGGAAAGGGCGGACGAGGGACTCGAGGCGGTTTTCCGAGAAACGTTCCCGATCTCGGACGTGAAGGGGAACTACGAACTGGGATACGACGGCTACTCCCTGGGAGTGCCCAAGTACTCCATCCCGGAGTGCCAGGAACGCGGCATGACCTACGCCGCTCCCCTGCGCGCCACCCTCTCCCTCAACGTCTACAAGACCGAGGGCGACGAGAAGCAGTTCCAGGAGAAGATCACCAACGACGTCTATTTCGGCGACATCCCGCTGCTGACGGAAAACGGCACCTTCATCATCAACGGTGCCGAGCGCGTCGTGGTGAGCCAGCTGCACCGCAGCCCGGGCGTGTCCTTCGACGAGGACTTCCATCCCAACGGCAAGCGCCTGCTCAAGGCGCGCATCATCCCCTACCGCGGATCGTGGGTGGAGTTCCTGCTGGACGTCAACGACGCGATGTACATCAACATCGACCGTCGCCGCAAGCTGCCCGCTTCCATCCTGCTGCGCGCCATCGGTTGGCAGACGAACGAGGAGATCCTCGCCCTGTTCTACCCCACCGCCAAGGTGGAGCTGTCCGAGGAACTCGCCGGCAAGGTGCTGGCCGCCGACGCGATCACCGCGGACGGCGAGGTTCTGATAGAGGCCAACTCGCTCCTGGACTCGGACATGATCGCGAGCATCGGGAAGGCCGGCATCAAGTCGGTGAAGATCGTCGACCTCGACATCGAATCCGATCCGGTCCTCCACAACACGCTGGACGTGGATCCCACCACCGGAGAGGAGGACGCGCTGCAGAAGATCTACGGCGTCATCCGGCCGGGCGACCCGCCCAACACCGACACGGCCCGCCAGCTGATCCTGCGCATGTTCTTCGACGAGAAGCGCTACGACCTGGGAGAGGTCGGCCGCTACCGCATGAACAGCCGCCTGAACCTGGACGTCGCGATGAAGACGCGCACCATGACCAAGGAAGACTTCCTGGCCATCATGCGCTATCTCTCGGGGCTCTTCAACGGGAAGATCCGCGACAAGGACGGCAAGGAATCCGTCCCCTACATCGACGACATCGACCACCTGGGCAACCGCCGGGCCAGGTCCGTCGGCGAACTCCTGGCCAACCAGTTCACCGTGGCCTTCACCCGCATGAGCCGCACCATCCGCGAGCGGCTGTCGCTGCGGGACACCGAGGAAATGACGCCCCAGGACCTGGTGAACGCACGCACGATCAACGCGGTCATCGCCACCTTCTTCGGATCGTCCCAGCTCTCGCAGTTCATGGACCAGACCAACCCGCTGGCGGAACTGACCCACAAGCGCCGCCTCTCGGCGCTGGGGCCTGGCGGACTGACCCGCGAACGCGCCGGCTTCGAAGTGCGCGACGTGCACCACACCCACTACGGACGCCTGTGCCCCATCGAGACGCCCGAAGGTCCCAACATCGGACTGATCTCGTCGATGAGCACCTATGCCAGGGTCAACGAATACGGGTTCATCGAGACGCCCTACCGCAAGGTGGTGGCGGGCAAGGTGACCAACCGGATCGACTACCTCACGGCCGACAAGGAAGACAACTTCATCATCGCGCCGGCCAACACGCCGGTCACCGAGGACGGCCATTTCCGCGACGACACGGTGATCGCCCGCCAGCAAGGCGAGTTCCCGCTGGTGCGCCGGGAGGACATCCACTACGTGGACGTGTCTCCCCGCCAGTTGGTCTCGGTGGCGGCAGGGCTCATCCCGTTCCTGGAGCACGACGACGCGAACCGCGCGTTGATGGGCTCCAACATGCAGCGCCAGGCCGTGCCGCTCCTGCGTTCCGAGGCTCCGGTCGTCGGGACGGGCCTGGAAGCCCGGTCGGCCCTGGACTCCGGCTCCATGATCCTCGCCAGGAATCCCGGGGTGGTGGACCGCGTCGACGCGGTCCGCGTCGTGGTGCGCCGCGACAAGGGGCCGCTGCGGGACGACGACTTCCTGGACATGCCGGAATTCGACGTCTACGACATGCGCAAGATGCGCCGTTCCAACCAGGACACCGTCATCAACCAGAAGCCCATCGTCTCGCTGGGGCAGAAGGTCGTCAAGGGGACGCCGCTGGCGGACGGAGCTTCCACCGACCACGGCGAGCTGGCCCTGGGCAAGAACATCCTCGTGTCGTTCCTTCCCTGGAACGGCTACAACTTCGAGGACGCCATCATCATCTCCGAGGAGCTGCTGGTCAAGGACACCTTCACCAGCATCCACATCGAGGAGTACGAGATGGAGGTCCGCGACACCAAGCGCGGACCCGAGGAGCTGACCCGCGAAATCCCCAACGTCGGCGAGGACGCCATCGGCAACCTCGACGAGATGGGCGTGATCCGAGTGGGCGCCGAGGTCAATTCCGGCGACATCCTGGTGGGGAAGGTGACTCCCAAGGGAGAAACCGAACTCTCGCCGGAGGAGCGCCTTTTGCGCGCCATCTTCGGCGAGAAGGCCCTGGACGTGCGCGACAGTTCGCTGAAGGCGCCTCCGGGCATGAAGGGCATCGTCATCGAAACCCGCGTCTTCTCGCGCAAGGAGAAGGACAAGAAGTCGAAGAAGGCCGACAAGGACCGGATCGAAAAGATCAAGTCGGAGATCGGGCTCAAGATCCAGGAGATCCGCGAGGCGCGCGACAAGAAGCTCGCCGAACTGCTGGAAGGCCAGATCTCCGGCGAAGTCAAGGACGCGGCGACTTCCGAGGTGCTGGTCGCCTCCGGGAAGAAGTGGACGCGGCAGCTCGTGGCCCGGACCTCCTTCGACGACGTGGCCGCCTCTTCCCGCTTCAGCGAGGACGAGGTCGTCAACGCCCGGGTGGAGAAGATCACCCAGACCGCGCAGGAGATGATCCGCCAGCACGAGGATCGCCTGGACAAGGAGATCGACAAGATCGTCCGCGGAGACGAACTGAAGCCGGGCGTCCTGCAGCTGGTCAAGGTCTACATCGCCAAGAAGCGCCGCCTGCAGGTGGGCGACAAGATGGCCGGCCGCCACGGGAACAAGGGCGTCATTTCCAAGACGGTTCCCGTCGAGGACATGCCGTTCATCGAGGGCGGGACCCCGGTCCAGATCCTCCTGAACCCGCTGGGCGTGCCTTCGCGCATGAACGTGGGACAGATCCTGGAAGTGTCGCTGGGATGGGCCGCCAAGAGCCTGGGCTACCAGGTGGCCACCCCCGTGTTCGACGGCGCCACCTTCGAGGACATCGAAACCGAGCTGGAGAAGGCGCACCTGCCCAAGACCGGCAAGGTCAAGCTCTTCGACGGGCGCACCGGCGAGCAGCTCGAGAACGCCACCACGGTGGGCTACATGTACATGCTCAAGCTCGGCCACCTGGTGGACGACAAGATCCACGCCCGTTCCATCGGCCCCTACTCCCTGGTCACCCAGCAGCCGCTGGGAGGCAAGAGCCAGTTCGGCGGGCAGCGCTTCGGCGAAATGGAAGTCTGGGCGCTGGAAGCCTACGGCGCGGCCTACACCTTGCAGGAACTCCTGACGGTGAAGTCCGACGACGTGGTGGGGCGCTCCAAGATCTACGAGGCCATCGTCAAGGGCGACAACGCGCCCAAGCCGGGACTTCCGGAGAGCTTCAACGTGCTGATCAAGGAAATGCAGGCCCTGGCCCTGGACGTCCGCTTCGCCCCCGACGGCGAAGTGGCGGCCTGAGCCCGGAAGACGCGAAAGGAATTCGGAGGACCGGATGAACGAGAATACCACCGTTTTCGAGAGCGCCATTCCCGACACAGGAGCCATCTCCATCCAGTTGGCCAGCCCGGAGATCATCCGGAGCTGGTCGTTCGGTGAGGTGACCAAGCCGGAGACCATCAACTACCGCACGTTCAAGCCCGAGAAGGACGGTCTTTTCTGCGAAAAGATCTTCGGCCCGGTCAAGAACTGGGAATGCTCCTGCGGGAAGTACAAGCGCATCCGCTACCGGGGCGTGGTCTGCGACCGCTGCGGCGTGGAGGTGACGCATTCCAAGGTGCGCCGCGAGCGCATGGGCCACATCGAGCTGGCCGTGCCGGTCGTGCACATCTGGTTCTTCAAGAGCCTGCCGTCCATGATCGGACAGATGCTGGGGATGAGCATCACCCACCTGGAGCGGGTGATCTACTATGAGTCCTACCTGGTCCTCAATCCGGGCAACACCGAGCTCAAGCGCGGCCAGCTCCTGACCGAGGACGAACATATCGAGCTCGAGGACGAAGGCCGCGAGTTCGACGCCAAGATGGGCGCTCCGGCCGTCAAGCAGATGCTGGCCGAACTGGACCTGGAGCATCTCTCCCGCGACCTGCGGGCCCGGGTGAAGGTGGAGACCTCCGTCCAGCGGAAGCTGGACACCCTCAAGCGCCTGCGCATCGTCGAAGCCTTCCGCAAGTCCCTGAACCGCCCCGAGTGGATGGTGCTGGACGTGCTTCCCGTCATCCCGCCCGACCTGCGTCCGCTGGTCCCGCTGGAAGGCGGACGGTTCGCCACCTCCGACCTCAACGACCTGTACCGCCGCGTCATCAACCGCAACAACCGGCTGAAGAAGCTCATCGACATCAAGGCCCCCGAGGTCATCCTGCGCAACGAGAAGCGCATGCTGCAGGAGGCGGTGGACGTCCTGTTCGACAACGGTCGCCGGACGGTTTCCGTCAAGGGCGAAGGTCGTCGTCCCCTCAAGTCCCTCTCGGAACTCCTCAAGGGCAAGAACGGCCGCTTCCGCCAGAACCTGCTGGGGAAGCGCGTCGACTACTCCGGTCGTTCCGTCATCGTGGTCGGACCGGAGCTGCGCCTGTTCCAGTGCGGACTGCCCAAGAGCATGGCGCTGGAGCTCTACAAGCCGTTCATCATCCAGAAGCTGGAGGAGCGCGGCATCGCGCACACGGTCAAGAGCGCCAAGAAGTACATCGAGAAGGAGAAGCCCGAGGTCTGGGACATCCTGGAAGAGATCATCCAGGACCATCCGGTGCTCCTGAACCGCGCGCCCACCCTCCACCGCCTGGGCATCCAGGCCTTCTACCCGATCCTGGTGGAAGGCAAGGCGATCCGCCTGCATCCGCTCGTCTGCGCGGCGTTCAACGCCGACTTCGACGGCGACCAGATGGCCGTCCACCTGCCGCTTTCGTTCGAAGCCCAGCTCGAGGCGCGGATCCTCATGCTGTCCGCGTTCAATCTCCTGCACCCGGCCTCGGGCGCTCCCATCACCATCCCCTCCCAGGACATGGTCCTTGGAGCGTACTACCTGACCAAGCCCTACGGCCCCAAGCCGGAGGACCCGAAGGTGGTCCAGGGGCTCCGCGCGTTCGGTCTTCCCCTGGAAGTCGAGCAGGCGGTCAACGGCGGAGCGATGCGGGTCCACGAATGGATCCGGTTCCGCTACGAAGACAAGTACGTCGTGACCACCGCCGGTCGCGCGATGTTCTCCCAGATCACCCCCAAGGCCATGGGCTTCGTCAACGAGACGATGTCCAAGAAGCAGTTGGGAGTGGTCATCGGCGAGATCTACCGCCGCACCGGCAACAACGGAACCGTGGAGTTCCTGGACAACCTGAAGTCCACGGGCTTCTTCTGGGCCACCCGCTCGGGATCGTCCGTGGGACTGGGCGACATGCTCATCCCCGACGAGAAGTGGAAGATCGTCGAGGAAGGCCAGAAGAAGGTCGACAACCTCCAGGATCTCTACGACAACGGCGTCATCACGGACGGCGAACGCTACAACCAGGTCATCGACACGTGGTCGCACGCGACCTCGGAAGTCGCGAACATCCTGTTCGACAAGCTCGCCAAGGACCAGGCGGGATTCAACCCCATCTACATGATGGCCGACTCCGGCGCCCGCGGTTCGCGCGAACAGATCAAGCAGTTGTCGGGCATGCGCGGACTGATGCAGAAGCCGCAGAAGAAGCTCACCGGGCAGGAGACCATCGAGAACCCCATCAAGTCCAACTTCAAGGAAGGCTTGACGGTTCTGGAGTACTTCATCTCCACCCACGGCGCGCGCAAGGGACTGGCCGACACCGCGCTCAAGACCGCGGACGCGGGCTACCTCACCCGACGCCTCGTGGACGTGGCCCAGGACCTTGTCATCACCGAGGACGAGTGCGGAGCCAGGCAGGGCATCGAGGTCTCGGCCATCACCGAAGGCGACGAGGTCAAGACCCAGCTGTCCGAGCGGATCATCGGCCGCGTTCCCTTGGACGACGTGCTCCATCCGCTGACCGCGAAGGTCCTGGTCAAGGGCGGCGAGATCATCGACGAAGCGATGTCCAAGGCCATCCAGGACGCCGAGGTCGAAAAGGTCCTGGTCCGTTCGGTCCTGACCTGCGAAAGCCGCCGCGGCGTCTGCGCGCGCTGCTACGGACGGAATCTGGCGACAGGCCGCCCCGTGAACATCGGCGAGGCCGTGGGCGTCATGGCCGCGCAGTCCATCGGAGAGCCCGGCACCCAGCTGACCCTGCGGACGTTCCACATCGGCGGCGCTGCGACGCGTCTGACCGCCCAGGACAAGCAGAAGGCCAAGATCGACAGCACGATCAAGCTCGACAACGTCGAGACCGTGATGCGCGGCGGCAAGGACCATGTGGTCATCAGCCGCACCGGCGAATGCATCCTGGTGGACGACCACGGAATCACCAAGGCGCGGTATCCCGTGCCCTACGGCTCGGTGCTGCGCGCCGAGACGGGGAAGAAGGTGAAGGCCGGTGCCGTCCTGTTCGAATGGGACCCCTACAACTCGGTCATCGTGGCCAAGGAAGAGGGACTGGTCCGCTGGGAGGACATCGAAGAGAGCCACACCCTGGAAGTGGAAGAGGACGAGAACACCGGTCTCACCACCTTCCGGGTGATCAACGACAAGAAGGGCAAGCTGCATCCCCAGCTGCTCATCTTCGGGACCGACAAGGACAAGCCCATCGGGCGCTACGCGGTTCCCGCCAACGCCCTCTTGCAGGTCCGGGACGGCACCAAGATCGGCGTGGGCGAGATCCTGGTCAAGATGCCGCGCCAGGCTTCGGCCACCCGCGACATCACCGGCGGTCTGCCCCGCGTCGCGGAGCTGTTCGAGGCCCGCGTCCCCAAGGCCCCGGCCGTGGTCACCGCGGTCGACGGAATCGTGGAATTCGGCGACATGGAGCGCGGACAGCAGAAGGTGATCGTGGTCGGCGAGAACAACAGCCGCGCCGAATACCTGATCCCGCGCGGCAAGCACCTCTCCGTGCATTCGGGCGACCGCGTCCGCGCCGGCGACCGGCTGTGCGAAGGTCCCAAGGACCCGCACGACATCCTGCGCATTGGCGGCGAAAAGGCCGTGCAGGAATACCTGGTCGACGAAATCCAGGCGGTCTACAAGCTGCAGGGCGTGACCATCGCCGACAAGCACATCGAATGCATCGTGCGCCAGATGCTGCGCAAGGTGAAGGTTCGCGATCCGGGTGACTCCCAGTTCCTGGAGAACGAAGAGGTGTCCAAGGCCCGCCTGCGGCTGGAGAACATCCGCCTGCAGTCGATCAGCGGGGACATCCCCACCACCGAGCCGTTGCTGCTGGGAATCACCAAGGCGTCGCTCGGAACGGACTCCTTCTTCGCGGCCGCCTCCTTCCAGGAGACCACCAAGGTCCTCACCCAGGTGGCCGTCGCAGGCCGCACGGACACCTTGGAAGGGCTCAAGGAAAACGTCATCGTCGGCAGGCTGATCCCTTCGGGAACCGGATCCCGCCACTACGGCAAGATCCGGGTCCGGGACGAGGAAGCCGAAGTGGAGGCCGCCCGCAGGGCGCAGGAAAAGCTGGAAGAGGATGCCCGTCGCCGGGAACTCGAAGCCGCCCTGGGCACCGACGACGACGACGACCTTGTCGACGACTTCGAGGAAGAAGTCACCCTCAAGGATTGATCCGCCCGCAAACCCTTGCCAAACAAGGGTTTGTGCATCTAACTTCTGCCCCCCTAAATCTTCAAGGAGCACGCACCAGGTGCCAACCATCTCCCAGCTCGTCCGCAAGGGACGCCAAAAGGTCCAGAATCGCACGTCGTCGCCGGCCCTGAAAGCCAGCCCGCAAAAGCGCGGCGTCTGCACCCGCGTGTACACCACCACGCCCAAGAAGCCGAACTCCGCCTTGCGCAAGATCGCACGCGTGCGGCTTTCCAACCGCATGGAAGTGACCTGCTACATCCCCGGAGAAGGCCACAATCTCCAGGAGCACTCCATCGTCCTGATCCGCGGCGGTCGCGTGAAGGACGTCCCCGGCGTGCGCTACCACATCATCCGCGGAACCCTCGACACCGCCGGTGTCGATGGTCGCCGCAAGGGCCGGTCCAAGTACGGCGTCAAGCGTCCCAAGCCCGGCCAGGTCGCCGCCAAGGGCAAGGGCGCACCTGCCAAGGGAAAGAAGAAGTAAATGGCTCGTCGCAAAGCTGCCGAGAAGCGGGAACGGAATCCGGATCCCAAGTACCAGTCCACCCTGTTGACGCAGTTCGTCAACGGGATCATGAAGGACGGGAAGAAGTCCATCGCCGAGTCCGTCGTGTACGGTGCCATCGACGAGTTGCAGACGCGCGCCAACGGCGAAGAGGACGGCCTTTCCATCCTCAAGCGCGCCATCAACAACGTGAAGCCTTCCCTGGAAGTGAAGTCCCGCCGCGTGGGCGGTGCCACCTACCAGGTGCCGGTGGAAGTCAACCCCAACCGCCGCACGGCCCTGGCCATCCGCTGGATCGCCGACGCCGCCCGTCGTCGCACCGAGCAGAACATGGCCCGACGTCTGGCCGGGGAACTCAACCAGGCCGCCAACAACGAAGGCGCCGCGGTGAAGAAGCGCGTGGACACCCACCGCATGGCCGAGGCCAACAAGGCCTTCGCCCACTTCCGCTGGTAGGATCACTTCGCGACCATTGAGATTTGGGAAGGCCACCTAGAAGGGTGGCCTTTTTCGTCGTTGGAACAACCGTCGAATCGAATCGAAACGCTGGTCTAGACCCGGAATTGGCCGATACCGACTTCCAGGCCTCCAAGCACTTCGCGCAACCGCTGGGACCCCGAAGTGAGCTGGTCTCCGGAGTCGGCGAGGCCTGCGGCCAGCAAGTCGACGTCGGCCATCTGCGCGGTGATTTCCCGCGAGATCTCCTCGCCCTCGCGTACCGAACGCTCCACTCCGCGGACCTGGGTCGAGACTTCCGCCGCCCGGGCCGCGATTTCCCTCGTCGAAATCGACTGCTGCTCCATGGACGAAGCGATGGACTCGATGGCGGTCTGGATGGTGCCGACCACCTGCACGACGGAGAAAACGTCGGAAACCGCTTCCACGACGGCGTCCTGGATCAGGCGGATGCGGGACACGATCTGCTCGGTGGCCCCCTGGGTCTGGCTGGCAAGGTTCTTGACCTCGCCCGCGACCACGGCGAAACCCCGTCCGGCTTCCCCCGCCCGCGCCGCCTCGATCGTGGCGTTGAGCGCGAGAAGCCTTGTCTGGGTGGACACCGCCTGGATGATCTGGGAGACCTGTCCGATCTCCTGCACGGACCGACCCAAGGCGTCGATGCGTTCCGATGCCTTCAGACCTTGGCGATTGGCCTCCCCCGCCACCCGTCGGGCCTCCCCGGCATGGCGGGAAACCTCGGCGATGGCGGCGGACATCTGCTCCGCGGCCGCGGCCACCGACCCCACTTCCCGGGAGGTGCAAATGATCGCCTCCCTGGCCTCGCCCATGGCGCTACCCAAGCCTCCGGCGACCCCGGAAACGCTTCCCGACCTCTCCCGTGCGAGCCGAGCCCCGTTGTTCAAGGCATCCGAAATGCCGCCCATCTCGCCGGACACCTGGCCCAGCGATCGGACGCCGCGTCGGATGTCCTGGACGATTTCAACCCATCTGGCCGACATGGCTGCCATGGACGCGGAGAGGCGACCAACCTCGTCGGTGCCCAAGTCGGGAATCTTGACGCTCAGGTCCCCCTCCGCAAGGACGCGGGCGGCCGATTCCAGTTCCCCGATGGGCTGGCGGATACGCCTAGCGACGAACATGGACAGGGCGAGGCCCATGGCCACCGCCACGGCCAGTCCGGAAAGGGTCCAGAAACGGCAATCGCGCATGGAATTGTCCATCCTGGACTTCTGCCAGGCCATTCGAATCCCCAGTGCGCTGTCCAAGGCCTGGAACTTCCGCTGGGCGGTGCCCAGGTACATGCTCGCGAACCCCATGTCTCCTCCGGACACGTCTTGCATTTCGCCCACAGTCGAGCGGAATGAGGACAGCAAACTGTCGGTGCGGCGGATCCGCTCCCGCTCCAATGGCGTCGCGCGGAATGAGTCCACGGCCAGGTCGGCCCGCAACCGGTCCAATCTAGCGATGTCGCCCTGGAACAGGCTGTCGATGCGCTTGGCCGGGAAACCGGCCGCCGCCCAGGCCAAACCCTTGTAGGCGTCCGCCGAGCTCGCCTGGAGGGAGATGTCCAGCTCAGCGAGACGGGCGTGGTTTGCCGCCGCCCGGGAAGCGGCGGACAGCAGAAGCACGGCGGCAAAAACGCTCGTTGCGAACAGCACGATCACGCCGACCGGCGCGATCAGCAACTTCCTGGACAGGGGAATTCCCGATCTTGACGCGGACATCAATGCCTCATTTGGAATAGGCGCCGCAGGCGAAGATGTAATCGCCGGATCTTTCGAGGTAGGCGGTCTTGGCTTCGATCTTCTTGTCGGTGGGGTTGGTGAACTTGTAGTTCTGCCATCCCGAGCCCTTCGTCTTCGCGATCTCCACGCGCTCCTTCACGAAAGCCTTGCCGTCCGGATCCTGGAGATCGATCAGGTCTTTCCCCACCATCTTCGCGTTGGCTCCGTGAGCCATGCATTTGCCGTTCATGTCGTACACCATCACATAGAGGTCGTCGTGGACGTATTTGGGATCCTTGGCCGTCACCTTCGCGAATACGCCAGGGCCATCGGCCTTGAAGTCGGCGATGGCGGTCTTCACCAGTGCCTTGGCCTGTTCCTTGGTCCCGACTGCCAAAAGCGGAGCCGCGATGGCGAGCATGAATGCGATGCAGCGGACGTTGCGCATGGGAATCTCCCGGATTGGGTCACTGGTGCCCGACGATGTCGGCAAATGACTGTACCACGCCTGCAAAGAGGCGGTCAAGCCCGGGCGACCCCCAGACCGCGCCAGCGGTCCGAGTTCCATCGCCAGGAGTTGAAGACCGCCCGGATCCATTCGTCCATGGCCATTCCGGCCCACAGGCCCGCCACCCCCCAACCGACTCCCCGGCAGAGCCAAAGGGAAAGTCCAAGCCCGGCGGTCCACATCAGGGTGCTGCCGACCCACGCCGGGAATTTTGAATCGCCGGCGGCGCGAAGCGAAAACGTGATGGCGATGTTCAGGGCCTTGGCGGGTTGCAGAAGAACGTCGACCCAAAGGAGACGGGCACCCAAGGACAACACGGCCAGGTCGGCGGTGAACCCTCGCAGCGACCAGGGCGCGGTGGCCGCGACCGCGACCGCAACGATCAACGCTCCTGCGCATGCCCAGACCGCCGCCTTCCGGAGGCGTCGGTCGGCCTCGTCTTCGCGACCCCCTCCCACCAAGTGGGCGGTCAGGATCTGCGCAGCGAAACCCGGACCGTAGGAGAAGATCACGGGGATGTTGGCCAGGGTCATGGCGTAGACCCGGGCTTTGAGCGCCGTGTCCCCCTGGCGCACGACCTGGGAGGCCAACGCCACCTGGAAAAGCTGGTAGGAGATGGGCTCCACCGTGGCGGGGAGCCCGATGCGGATCAACGGCGTCAAGGATCGTTTCCAGCCCAAGGCGACATCCCGCCAGAGGGGATGGTAATCCAGGCGGCGCGAGATCGCGGACAGGAAGACGAGCGATACGATGGACCACGAGAGCACCGTCGCCAGGGCGACACCGAAAGTTCCCAGATCGAAGACCGAACGCGGACCGAAGAGGAAAAGCGTGTTGAGCGCCGCGTTGGATCCCAGGGCCAGGACCGAGCCCCACAGATTCCAGCTCGTGAGACCTTGGGACGCCAGGATGTTGATCATGGAAGTCCACAGCGCGCGCGCGCCCATGCCGCAGCCCAGGATGCGAAGGAACAGCGTGGCGTGCCAGCGGATCTCCCCGGTCAAGCCCATCGCCGCCGCGATGGGAGAGGCCAAGGCGACCATGGCGATCCCCAGGACGATCCCGATGGCCACCAGTGCCATCTGCAGGAATGCGTAGGTGGCGCGCGCCAGCCGGGGACGACGAGCACCCAGAAATTGCCCGGCCACCGCCGCACCGGCCTGCCCCAGGGTGTTGAGGACGATGGTGAGCGCCGCGAACACGGGGATCATGGCACCCACTCCGGCGGCGGCCAGGTCGGAAACGCGCGCCAGGAAGAACATGTCCAACGCCGGCTGGGCGATCCCGACGGCGAGAGTCAGCGAAACCGGCCACGCCAGCGAGAAAAGGGAGCGGTCGTGCAACAGCGATTGTCGCGGCTCGGGAGAGGACATGGGTAGCGGGGAAGGATAGCTCCGGACACCTCGTCGGCAAACCGGGAAAGCGTCTACAGCAGGATGAGGGCCTCGCCCAGGATCCGCTCCCCGATCTCCTCGAGGGATCGCGAAGCATCCAGCACCTTCACTCGCTCCGGATCCCGGCGGGCGCGCTCCAGGTAGCCTTCGCGGACCCGGGCGCGGAAGGCATCGAGTTCCGATTCCATGCGATCGGAATCGCCTCCGCGCAGGGATCGCCGCCTCGACGCTTCTTCGGGAGCAAGGTCCAGGTACCAGGTGCGGGTGGGGAAGACCGTCGCGGCGATGGATTCGACGGAAAGGATCTGGTCCAGGGGCAGGCCCCGCCCGTAGCCCTGGTAGGCGAAGGTGGCGTCGCAATAGCGGTCCAGGATCACGACGGCCCCCCGTCCCAAGGCGGGGATCACGCGAGTTGACAGGATCTGCGCACGTGCGGCGGAGAAGAGGAGCAGTTCCGCCAACGGCACGGGTGGTTCGTCCGACGGATCCAGAAGGAGCGAACGGATCCTTTCGCCGAGGTCGGTCCCCCCGGGTTCGCGAAGGGAGACGACTTCATGGCCGCGTTCGCGGAGGGCATCGGCCAACCGGGCGACCTGGGTGGTCTTCCCGGAACCGTCGATCCCCTCGAAGGAGAAGAACAACCCGCTCAAGGGCGAAAGGATCCGCAGGTGTCCACGAGCGCCAGGAAGGGCGAGCCTACAGGTTCTCGCCGTGGCACTTCTTGAACTTCTTACCCGACCCGCACGGGCACGGGTCGTTGCGGCCCACCGTGGCGACCGCGGTGCCCTGGGGCATACGCCCTGCGCCAGCCGAGGGAGGTGGAGCGAAGACAGGACGGGTGCCCGGCAACATGGGGGCGGATTCCGGACGCGGCGTCGGGGCCGGGGCCTGCCGTTGACTGGGTTCGGGTTCGTCTTCTCCGTGCAATTCCCGGTACTGGGCACGCGAACGAGGGGTCTGCTGGAACTGGGGTCTCTGTTCGGGGTGGATGTGCAGGACCCGCCCGGCGATCTCGTAGGCCAACCGGTCCATCATCTGCTGGAAAAGCAGGAAACCTTCGTGCTTGTACTCCGAAAGGGGATCCCGCTGGCCGTAGCCTCGGAAGCGGATGGCTTCCTTCAGGTGGTCCATCTCGTAGAGGTGGGCCTTCCAGATGTGGTCGATGGTGAAAAGCAGGATCTGCCGTTCGATGTCGCGGATGTCCTCGCCGATCCGCTCTTCGAGGTCCGTGTAGGCCTTGACGGCCAGCTGCGAGACCTCCTCCACGATCGCCTGCCTGGAGGCACCCACAGAGATGGAATTGGCCAGATTGTATTCCACCGTGAAGTGGCGGCGCAGATCGGTCTCGTTGACCGACCACGCGGCATCCTCGGGCAAGAGGTCCATCTGGAGCATCTCGGAGACCTTGATGTCCACCGCGTCCTCGATGCGGGAGATGATCTCGTCGCGGACATCCTCGCCGTCCAGGATGCGTCGGCGCAGCTTGTACACCACCTTGCGCTGGGAATTCATCACGTCGTCGTATTCCAGCAAGTGCTTGCGGATCTCGAAGTTCTGTGCCTCCACGCGCTTCTGGGCGCCGGCGATGGAACGATCCAGGAGCGAATGGGTGATGACCTCGCCCTCCTTGGCCCCCAGCCGGTCCATCATGGAACGGATGTTCTCCCCCCCGAAGATCCGCATGAGATCGTCGTCCAGCGAAAGGAAGAAACGGCTGGAACCGGGATCGCCCTGGCGACCGGATCGGCCTCGGAGCTGGTTGTCCACGCGACGGCTTTCGTGGCGTTCGGTGCCCACGATGTGGAGGCCCCCCAACGATCGCACGGAGATCTTCTCCTTCACTCGGAGATCCCACGGCGCGGGGTAGGCGGGGTAATCCTGTTCGATGCGGACCTTGTTGACGGCCTCCAGCCTTTCCGGCAAGGTGCCTTCCAGCTTGGCGAGGGCCTTCTCCTCCAGGGTCTTTTCCGCCCAGAACGCCACGATGGCTTCGTCCTGTTGGGCAGGGTCCAGGGGAAGCCCGCGGGGGACGAAGCCCGATTCCACCCAATGCGAAAGCAATTCCTTCCAGGTGCTGTCGCGCAGCACGATGTCCGTTCCGCGACCGGCCATGTTGGTGGCGATGGTCACCTTGCCCAGGCTACCGGCATCGAGAACGATCAATGCCTCCCGAGCGTGCTGTTTGGCGTTCAGGACGTCGTGGGGAACGCCGTTGCGGGACAGGATGGCCGACAGCTTCTCCGACTTCTCGATGGAGACGGTGCCCACCAGCACGGGCTGGCCCAGGGCGTGGCGCTCCTTGACGTCCTCGTGGATGGCGTCGTACTTCTCCTTGTCCGTGCGGAAGACCCAGTCGCTGTTGTCGCGGCGGATCATGGGCCTGTTGGTGGGGACCACCACCACGCCCAGCTTGTAGATCTCGTGGAATTCCTGCGCCTCGGTGTCGGCGGTTCCCGTCATTCCGGAGAGCTTCCTGTACATCCGGAAATAGTTCTGGAAGGTGATGGTGGCCAGCGTCTGGTTCTCGCGGGCGATGCGCACGCGTTCCTTGGCTTCCACGGCCTGGTGCAGTCCGTCCGACCAGCGCCGTCCCGGCATGGTCCGGCCGGTGAACTCGTCGACGATCACGACCTCGCCGTCCTGCACCACGTAGTCGGTGTCGCGCTGGTAGATCACATGAGCACGGAGCGCCTGCTGGATGTGGTGGACCCAATCGGTGTTGGCGTCGGAGTAGAGGTTGTCCAACCCCAGCGCCTTCTCGCAGGCCTGGACGCCCCGGTCGGTCAAGAGCGCGTTCTTGTGCTTCTCCTCCACCTGGTAGTGGACGTCCTTCTTCAGCAACGGGATGACGGCGTCGGCCTTCCCGTACTTGTCGGTGCTCTCCTCGGCCGGGCCCGAGATGATGAGCGGGGTGCGCGCTTCGTCGATCAGGATCGAGTCGACCTCGTCCACGATGGCGAAATTCAGCTCGCGCTGCACGCACTCGTCGGGCTCGTTGGCCATGTTGTCGCGCAGGTAGTCGAAGCCGAACTCGTTGTTGGTACCGTAGGTGATGTCGGCGTGGTAGGACTCGCGACGCTGCGGCTCGCTCTTGTCGTGGACGATGAGGCCGACGGTCAATCCCAGGAACCGGTAGAGCCGACCCATCCACTCGGAGTCGCGGCGGGCCAGGTAGTCGTTGACCGTGACCACGTGCACGCCCTTGCCTTCCAGTGCGTTCAGGTAGACGGCGGTGGTGGCCACCAGGGTCTTGCCTTCGCCGGTCTTCATCTCGGCGATCTTGCCTGCGTGGAGGATCATTCCGCCGCGCATCTGCACGTCGAAGATGCGCATGCGGTAGGGCGGAAGGGAATCCGGGTACACTTCGCGCACCCTGGCGTAGAGGTCGGCAGGGAAATGGAGGGTGACGATGTCGGCGCCCTCCTCCAGGGCGGTCCTGGCTTCGGTCACGAGCTGCTGGTGGTCCGTGGAAAGCAGGGACAAGTCGAATCCGAACTTGGGATCCAGGATGTTCAGGACGCCCAGGCGCCGGTCTCCAGCCTCGCGCGCCACCGCGAATGCCTCGGGCAGAAGGTCGTCGAGGGAGGCTCCCTCCTCCATCCGGGTGCGGAATTCCAGGGTCTTGGCGGCGAGATCGTCGTCGTGCAAGGCGGCAAGAGTCGGTTCCAGGGAGAGGATGGCCTCCACCGCAGGGGTCAACTTCTTGTTGTACCGTTCGTGGGGGGTGCCAAAGAACTTGGTGAAGATCGATTCGATCAGCATGGAGTCTCCAAACAGGGGTCGAATCGCGGAATGTACCTAAACCAGCGTGAATCCAGGGCTTGTGCAAGAGTTCCGACTTGCCAGAACCGTACAAAATGGGATGATTGTCTGATCTGATGGCCAAGGACACGCTGAAGGTCTGGATCATGCCGACACAGGTTGGATCCCGGACGGGGAAACTTTTCACCCGGGCCGTCGCCACGTTTCGGAAGGCGCACCCTTCCCTTTCCCTGGAACTGCGGGTGTTGCCCTGGAGCAACGCCTGGGCCGAGCTCATGCGGGCCTACAAGCGGGGCGACCCGCCGGATCTGGTCCAGATCGGGTCCACCTGGATGGGCACGCTCACCCATTTGGGGCATCTCGCACCGGTTCCCGACGGGATGGAAACCAGGGCGGCGGTGGCGCCTTGGATCGACGAATGCGTCCAGGTGAACGGAAAGCGGATGGCGCTCCCCTGGGTGGTGGAATGTTCGGGCCTGATCGCCCGCTCCGACATCCTCGACGGGGCGGTGAGCGAATCGGGCCTCGCCACCTGGGATGGGTTTCTCTCCTTCTGCCGTGAACTGGGAGAAAACGCGAACAAGCAGGAGATCGATCCGCGACGCCCGCTTCCGGTGGGAATCACCTGCCGGCCCGAACCGGTCACACTCCACAACCTGGCACCCTGGCTCTTGACCGGGGGCTGGAAGCTGGGAGAACTGCTGGCCGAGGAGAATCCACGGCTTTTGAGTCACCCGTCCGCGAGGCCGGGCCTGGAATACCTGGGAGAACTGCTTCGCGTCAACCGCACCGACGAGGATTCCGGGGCCATCCAGCCATACCGCCTGGCCATGGACTTCTACCAGGAAGGTCGCTTCGCCTTCCTGATCGGAAATCCTTGGATGATCGTGCGCAATCTCATCGACCCGACGGCCTCGGTGGAATCGCGCTGGCCCGTCACCTACCTCCCCATTCCCGCAGGCCCCGCCGGTTCCGCGACCCGAGGCGGTGGATCGGTCCTCGCCGTTTCCACCCGGTCCAGCCACCAGGAATTGGCCTGGAAGCTAGCGCGGCACATGTGCGGATCCACCTTCATGGACGTCTGGTGCCAAAGCTCGGGCGATGTCCCGGCGCACCTTGGGGGCTTCTGGAGCCGCCATGGCGACCATCCCGAACTCCAGAAGATCCGCCATGCCCTGGAAGCGGCCCGAAACTACCCGCCCCATCCCATGTGGGCCACGTTGGAACGCGTGCTGGCACGCGGCTTGTCCGACATCCTCTGGAGCCTCCTGGCTGGCGACTCCCTGGACGAGAACGGCATGGCCATCGCCGCCACCGTGGACGAGGAGATCCAATCCATCCTCCAGACCGGGTGGGATCGGATCAAGGTCGTGCCATGAGCCCGCGCGACCCCTCCGGAACGGGCATGGCCACCATGGTGCAGGTGGAGAGTCAGGATCTGTCCGCCCTGGGAAACCGCGCCGCCATCGCGATGTGCAGCACGGACACCTCCTACCGCTCCTTTCTGGCGGCCTGCAAGACCATCCTGGAAGGCCTCCACGACGACGTGGAACAGGTGCGCATCTACCTGCTGGACCCGGTGGACCGGATGCTGCGGGAAGAAGCGGTCGTGGACCATTTCGGAGGGCAGGAAGGTTCCGACCTGATCCCGCTGTACCAGCTTTCCGAAGAGGTCACAACCAAACTGGTGGGTTCCCAGCACCACATGGGCGACCAGTGGGAGATCCTGGTACCCCTGCCCGTGGAAACCCAGATCGCGGGCGTGCTCGCCTTGGTGAGCTACCAGAAATTCCCCCCGCATCTGGAGGAGCGGATCCTGCGTCTGGGGCGGTCGCTTGCCCTGGGCGCCCTCTACGTGCGCCGCTCGCGCGAGGCGGAGCGATCCATGCAGCTTCTGAAGGCGGTGACCGACACTTCGGCCAAGCTCCAGGGACTGGAAGGGCGCACCATCCTGCTGGAAAACTTCGTGACTACGGCGGTGGAGGCCTTCGGATTCGATCGCGCCACCATCTTCGTGCTGGACGACGACGGCGTGAATGTGAAGTCCGCCTTGTGCGCCCGGGCGGGGTTCGGGGTCCTCCAGCTTCCAGAGATCCCCGAGCTTCCCCCGCTTGCCGACCAGCCAGCCCCCCATCCCCACCTGCCCGGGTTGTGGATCCCCATCCGGATGGGCTCGCGCCGGCTGGGCGTCCTGTTCGTCGACAACATCTATTCGCTCGAAGCCCCCTCCCGGGACGTCCTCCAGCCCCTGGTCGACCTCGCCTCGCAGGCGGCGCTGGCCCTGGAGAACGCGCGCCTCATCGAACGGCTGCGCGAAACGGCGCTGCGGGACGACCTGACGGGCCTCTACCGCTCCGGCTATTTCCTGGAGCGCGTGCGCGAGGAATTGGCCAACTCCCGCAGGCGCAAGGACAGCACGGGATTGGTGATGGTGGACCTGGACCATTTCAAGCTGATCAACGACACCTACGGCCACCCGGTGGGAGACGAGGTGCTCATCCGCGTAGCGGACAGGATCCGTCAAAACCTGCGCGTGGGCGACACGGCCTGCCGCAAGGGAGGGGACGAATTCATCGTGCTGGTCCCCAACCTCACCGCCGACCAGGGCGGCAGGATGGCGCAGCGCCTGATCGAGGAGATCCGCGCTTCCCCGGTGGAACTTCCGGACGGCAGGCAGGTGGAGATCGGGGTCTCGGTGGGGGTCGCTCTCTTCCCGATCCATGCCGGAAATTGGCAGGACCTGTGGTCCAGGGCCGACGAGGCTCTCTACCAGGCCAAGCAGGCCGGCCGCGGATGCTGGTCCCTCTGGAGCACGCAGAGCCGCCTGAGCCTGGGTGGGTAGCCAAACGCTCGGACTGAAGTCCATCGCTCGATCAACGCCCTGACGGGCGGAAGGCGCTCGCAGTTCCCGAGCGCAGCGAGGTTGGCCCAGCGAAGGGCTTCAGCCCGAGCGGGAGGGATTGCGTCCTGCACGGGTCAAACCTTCCGCGCCTCCAAGAACCTGTCCGTACCAGACAGATCCCGTCTGGTCTCCACCTCGATCCACCCTTCTGTGCACAGCGCCCGGGTGGAAGCGCCCTGGTCGTGGCCGTGCTCCAGGAGCAGCCATCCACCGGGCTTGAGCGCGACGACCGCCTGCCGCACCAGGATTCGGATGGCGTCGAGCCCGTCCGACCCCCCGTCCAGGGCCTGGCGCGGATCGGCCCGGACTTCGGCGGAGAGACCCGCGATGTCGCGGGAGGGGATGTAGGGGGGATTGGAGACCACCGCGTCCAGACTTTCCGGCTTCACGCCTTCCAGGAAGCTCCCCTGCCAAAGAGGCAGCCAGATGCCGAGACGCTGAGCGTTCTCCCGGGCGAGGTCCAAAGCTTTGGAGGAGATATCGGATCCCGTTACCCGGAGGTCTGCCCTTTCGTGGCGCAGCGAAAGTGCGATGCACCCGGACCCCACGCCCACCTCGTGGACACGGGCCTTGGAAACCCCTGCGAGGCGGGCGAGAATGATCTCCACCAGGAGTTCGGTTTCCGGTCGCGGCACCAGCGCGCGCGCGTCGCAGCGGATGTCCAGATGCCGGAAGCCCACGCTCCCTTCGATGTGCTGGAGCGGCTCGTTGTTTCCTCGCCGCACCACCAGATCGCGCAGCGCCGAGACCTCGGAGGCGGTCAGGGGGCGTTCGAACTGGAGGATCACCTCCATGGGGGTGAGGGACAAGCCGTGCGCCATCAGGCGGCGGGAATCGCCGCGGGCGTTCTCGATCCCCTTGCGGACCAGGAATTCCTCGGACTTCCTCAGAATCTCCCCCAATGTGGGAACGCCGTCTGTCACGTGCGCGATTGCGCCTCCAGGCGCCGGAGGCTGTCGGCCAACCGCAGAGCGTCCAGGATCTCCCCGATGTCACCCTGCATCACCGACTCCAACCTGTAGAGCGTGAGCCCGATCCGGTGGTCCGTGAGACGGTTCTGGGGAAAATTGTAGGTGCGGATCTTGTCCGAACGGTCTCCGGTGCCCACGGCGTCGCGTCGGGCCGCGTCCACGGTCTCCCGCCGCTGCGACCGCTCACGGTCCAGCAGCTTGGCCTTCAGCATGCGCATCGCCGTCTCGCGGTTCTGGATCTGGCTCCGCTCGGACTGGCAGGCCGCCACGACCCCGGTGGGAAGGTGGGTGAGCCGGACGGCGGATTCCGTCTTGTTGACGTGCTGTCCTCCGGCGCCTTGGGAACGGTAGGTGTCGACCCGCAGCTCGGAAGGGTCGATGCGGATCTCGATTTCGTCGTCGGTTTCCGGGAGTACCACAACGGTTGCAGCCGAGGTGTGGACCCTTCCCTGCGATTCGGTGTCGGGAACCCGTTGGACGCGGTGGACCCCGTTCTCGAACCGAAGTCGGCCGAAGGCGCCGACACCTTCCATCTGCAAAACCGCTTCCTTGAAGCCGCCCGATGCGCCTTCGGAAGCGTCCACCAGGGCCGCCTTCCAGCCGACGTTCTCCGCGTACCTCAGGTACATCCGCACCAGGTCGCCAGCGAAGAGCGCGGCCTCGTCGCCGCCGGTTCCCGAGCGGACTTCCACGACGCAGGATCCGTCGTCCGCGGGGTCCTTGGGGATCAGGGCCAGGCGCAAAGCCTGTTCGAGGGGCTCCTTCTCCGCGTCCAACCTCGCCACCTCCCGGCGGGCCTCATTGGCGAACTCGGCGTCGCTGGATCGGGTGGCTTCTTCCCACTCGCCGTGGTCGTCGGACCAGCGCAAAAAATCCCGAGCAGCTTGGGCGGCACGGGACAATCGGGCACGACGGCGACCGAGCTCGCGAAATCTGGCATTGTCGGAAACGACTTCGGGGAGGGACATCTCCTCCTCGAGCGAGCGCACCTCGTCCAGAACGCGCCTGGCCTTGTCGATCACGGTCGATCACCCCGGACGGAAGTCCGGAGCGGTCCTCTCACTCTTCGGCCGGAGCTTCGGAGGCAGCGGGAGCGGGAGCCGAGACGACCTTGGTGAAGCCCGCCTTCTCCGCGGCCAGCTTCTTCTGCTTGGTCTTGGAGAGGGTCTTGGACACCACGGGCTCGGGCGCCGCGTCGCGCGTGTGGCGCTTGGCTCCGACGACCTCGGTGTAGCGGCTCTTGAAGCGGTCGATGCGCCCGGCGGAGTCGACCAAGATCTGCTTCCCCGTGTAGTACGGGTGGCTCGCCGAGGACACTTCCACCATGACCAGCGGGTATTCCACGCCGTCCACGGTGATGCGCTCCTTGGCACTCTTGGTGCTCTTGGTGATCAGCTGGAAGCCGGACGAAATGTCCTTGATCACCACATCCTGGTACTTGGGATGGATTCCATCCTTCACGTGTCGTCTCCCTTGCAAGTCGTTGCGGAATCGCGAAATATAGTTCTCGGGGGCGGTTTGCGCTAGATCAAGCGCTGAGGGCCACGATGCCAAGGCCCAGCAGCCCGGAGATCCAACTGACCGGATCCCGCACGGCGAACAGGACCGGATCCCCGTCCACTTCCCGGCGGCCGGCGAGGATCCAAAGCCGGAGAAACCAATAGGTCAAAACGGGAGCCATCAGCCAGAGTCGCTGGGGGTGCCGGTAATGCAACTGCGCGTTGGAGCCGATCGCGATGTACAAGCTGAAGACCACGATGCTCAGGAAGGCCGTGGCGACGCCCGCACTCTGCACGATGTCCAGGTCTCCATGTTGATATCCCCGACCGTCCAGGGAATCCTCGGGATGGTTTTCGGAGGGGTCGATCTCCAGGACCCGCTTCATCAACGCAAGGCTCAGGAAGAAGCACGTGGAAAACGCGATCAGCCAGGAGGTCACCTCCACACCGGTGATCGCGCCGCCGGCCAGGATCCGGACGGAGTAGAATCCCGCCAGGAAAAGGACGTCCAAGGCGAGTTTCCGTTTGAAATAGAGGGAATAGGCAAAGGTCGCGACGGCGTACAGAGCGAGTTCGCCCGTGAATTCCCACGGTGCCAGGAGCACGCTCGCCCCAAAGGCCGCGAATCCGAGCAGGAGGGCCAAAACCACCCCGGTGGGGAGTCCCAACTCGCCACTGGCAAAGGTGCGGAGTCTTTTGACCGGGTGTTTTCGGTCGTGCTCCCTGTCCAGCAGGTCGTTGACGATGTACAGGCTGGAAGCGCAGAGGGAGAAGGTCGCGAAGCCCAGCAACGCCATCCATGCAGGCCTTGCGGAGCCCAACCTGTGGTCCAGGACCAGTGGAGCGAACAGCAGAAGGTTCTTGGCCCACTGGTGGATCCGCAACGAGGAGATCGCCGCCCGGATCTTGCTTCGGGATCGGATTTCCGATCCCCTCGCCGGAGCATCGAACCCGACGGGGGCTTGGCTGTTGGACGACCCGTGCAATGGAGGCTCCTGGTGAGGCGAAGGCGTGGCCGCAGAGTCTAGAAATCGACCCCGCAATCGAACTGGCGCCCTCATTGGGAGGCGAGCGGATTCTAGGTTTGGGTCTCTATGGTCGCACCGGTGAACCAAGAAGGCGAAAACGCCATCAACATCGAGCTCGGGGAGAAGGAGGCCGAGGGGATCTACTCCAACCTCGTCCTGGTCTCCCACAGCACCCACGAATTCGTGATCGACTTCGCGCGGCTGTTGCCCGGGGTCCCCAAGGCCAAGGTGGGCGCGCGCATCGTGACCACGCCGTCGCACATGGTGTCGCTCATCCAGACGCTGCAGGAAAACCTCACCCGCTACGAACGCGCCTTCGGGCCGGTGCAGCGGCGGGGGTAGATCAAGGCTTCCGGGGGCTGGAAACCAAACCGGCCAGGAATGCACCGCCCCATACCCCGTGCATCAAGGGAATGGCCACCGGCACGCCAAAGACGAGGTCCCAGGACTTCAACCTCCAGGCGGACTGGATGCTGACTGCAAAGATCGTCAGGACGTAGAGGGCCAGGATCCCCCCGGTGAAAAGCAACGTCCAAGGGAAAAAAAGCCCTGCGACGATCGAAAGTCCAACTGCCACCACGCCAAGCGGCGGCAAAACCTGGCGCCACCGCAGGGTCTCCGGTTTGCGGCTGGCCATGCGGGCCTTCCAAAAACCGTAACGCCAATACTGGCGGGCCAAGGCGCCGAACCGGCTGCGCGCGTAGTAGACGCAAGCGACGGAGGGGTCCAACCAGATCCTGCCTCCTGCGGCGCGGAATCGGGAATTGAAGTCGTAGTCTTCGTTGGATCGCAGCGTCTCGTCGAAGAGTCCCACGCGATCGATCCAGACCTTTGAAAAGGCCCAGAAGGCCAAGGTATCCACTTCGCGGGCATTCACGGCCCATCGGTAGTAGGCGTCGCCGACCCCGACGGGGTGGCTGGCGGCGGCGGCGATGGATCTCGCCTGCCACGAGTCGTCGCCAGGCTCGACGTGCCAGACCCCCCCGACCATGTCGCCTTTTCCCTCCGCAAGCAGCCGGACGCAGGTGTTCACATACCCCGCGGAAGGGAGGGAATGGCCATCCAGCCGGAGAAGAATTTCGCCCCGTGCGGCCTGAATCGCGAGATTCAATGCCGCGGGGATGATCCGGTTCGGGTTGTCGATGACCCGTATTTCCGGTTCTGGGCAGGCGCGGGCAAACGCATCGATCGCTTCCCTGGTTCCATCCGTCGACATCCCGTCCGCGATCACGACCTCCATCCGGTCCAACGGGAACGTCTGGGCGCGGATGGCGGCCAGCAGCCGCCCGATCGTCTTTTCCTCCTGGTAGCAGGGGATGATGACGGACACCAGAGGTCGATCCAACGCGTTCTCCGATCGGCGGTAGGCGAGCCAGCTTCCCGAAAAGGATTGAGGAAGGAAATTTAGTTCCGGACTCGGTTCTACATTCCTTCGAAATGGCCGAGCCCACCGTCAGTCGAGCGAGGATCGGCCACCTCCTCACATCTCTATGGGTGGGTGGTCTGGAGCGGTTCGTCCTGAATTTGCGCGACGTCCTGCCTCGGAATTCGTTCGACCTCACGGTGTATTCCTGGACCGGCGACGACCACTGGCGGAGCGAGTTCGAAGTCCACGGGATCCCGGTCCGAGCCATCGGTGGACCACACCGGTTCACATCCGTCCTCGCCCCGATACAGATGGCCTCCGCCTGGGCCAGACTTTCGCGGAAACTGAGGCAGGATCGGATCCAAATCCTGCACACCCACGATTTTTTCCCTTCGTTGATGGGACGCACGGCTTCAATCGTGGCGGGCGTACCGCACCGGGTGATGACCCTGCACAACCTGTACGAGTGGTGGCCCACGTGGGCGTACAGGGCAAATCGACTCCTGTCGTCTCGGACGGATGCCGTCACGTGCGTCTCGGAATCCGTCAAGAACTACTTCCTGGATCGCGAGAAGTTGCCGCCCGAGCGATATCGGACCATCCTGAACGGCGTCGACGAGACGAGATTCCGTCCGGATGCCGAAGCCAGGAGACGGATCCGGGCCGAACTCGGGATCGGTGAGGACGATATCCTGGTGGGCTCGGTCGGATCCATCACCACCAGGAAGGCCCAGCATCTGCTGGTGCAGGCCGCAAGCCGATTGAAGGAGCGCGGAATCCCCGTCCAAGTGCGGATCTGGGGGGCGAACGACGCCAATCCCCAGCACGCGGAACAGCAGGTCCTGCGTCAGATTTCCGAATTTGGCCTTTCCGAGTCCATCAGGATTTTGCCTCCACGCCCGGACATCGAGGGCATCTACAACGCGATGGACGTCCATTGCATGACCTCCATGGCCGAAGGGTTGAGCCTGGCCTCCGTCGAGGCGGTCCTTTGCGGAACGCTCTGCGTCTATTCCGACATCGGGCCCTTTCGCGAGGTCGTCGAGGACGGGCGGACGGGATACCTCTTCCGCAGTGGGGACTGCGAACATCTCGCTGCGGTGCTGGGTGATGCGATCGGCAACCCCGCGCGCGCGCGCGCGATGCGATTGGCGGGTCGCGAGCTGGGACTCGAACGTTTCGGGTTGGCGCGGATGGGACGCGACTACGAAGCGCTGTACCGCGGCCTGGTCCCGGCATGAAGACTCCGATCTTTTCCGTCCTCGTTGTCGGATACAACTCGGCGATGGAGGTCCGACGCCTTTTGGACAGTCTTCGGGCTCAGCCTTCCTGGAACGATTGCGAGATCCTCCTCGGCGAGAACGGCTCCTCCGAGATCCCCGCGATGGAAGAAATCGCAGAAGAATTCGGGGCTCGGCTCCTGGTGCTCCAGAATCCCGGCTTCGGAACGGCTTGCAACAGCCTGGCCAAACTCGCACGAGGCGAGATCATCCTCCTCGCCAATCCCGACCTCTGGTTCGAAGGGGATATCCTGCCCGTCCTGTACCGAAACCTCCGGGAGCCCGGGATCGGTGCCGTGGGTCCTCGGTTGCTGGATGACGACGGAACGGAACAGATCAGCTGGAACCTTCCCATGGGACTTTGGTGGGAACTCCTCGAAGCGCATGGCCTGCAGACCTGGTGGCGACGTCGGCTCATGAGGAGGATCAGGAAACAAGATCCCCACGGCCCCTGGCAAGTGGGAATCGCAACGGCGGCATGCCTGGCCATCCCGAGGAGCCTCTTTCTGGAGATCGGAGGCTTCGACGAGGGATTCTTCCTCAACGGAGAGGACCTCGAATTGTGCGACCGCTTGCGGTCCAGGGGTCTCGCCGTGCTGGTGAATCCGGAAATCCATGCCATCCACGGCAATTCCAGCATCCAGGGAAAGGATCTGGGGAGGTTCGTCGCCGACCGGCTGGAAGGCAAGCGCAAGTACCTCTCCCGTCGGTATCGCGGATTTTCGCTGCTGGTCGCCCGAGCGCTTTGGATCGAAATGGTCTCGATCCGACTTGCGGCGGGGTGGATCCTGCTGCGAGGCTCGAATCGAACCCGCCTACCAGGCTACCGCCGCATCCTCCTCCGGTCGCTTTTCCTCCTGATCAAGGCGCCGAGTGCGAAAAACCGCGTGGCCGGCAGAGAAGCAGGATCGACCATCCTCCCAGGAAACGAACCGCCAAGTGCGGGGACATCGCGAAAAGCAACCGTCTAGGCAGTCGCAGAGGCCAGTTCTTGAGGAAATTGCCAAGACCAGCGGCCAGGGGCAGTTCCAAGGAGCCACCAGTGTAGGCTTCTTCCAGGATCTCCCAGCCGTTTTCCTCCATCAGGGCTCTGGCAGTACCCCGGGTGAACATGTGGATATGGCCTAGATTCCTCCTCAAGTCCAGCAGCGGGTACCCCCGAAAGACGGTCTGCACCGACAAGTCGAGGGGAAGATGGATGGTGGCCCATCCGCAGAGTTTTCGGCTCTCCCGGAGAAATTCCGCCGGGTTTTCCATGTGCTCCAAGACATCGATGGCCAACAGCAGATCCCAGACCCTGCCGGAACCCAGGATGTCATCGAGATGGATCCCGAGACGAGGATGTGGCTTGGCATTCGCCAGTTGAACAACCTGGGGAGAAACGTCCCAGCCGTCGAAAGACGCTTCGGGAAAGATCTCCGCCAAATTTCTCAAGATGCCCGCCGCACCGCATCCGACCTCGGCCACGGTCTTGGGCGATATCAGCCTCCGCTGCAGGATCGATGCGATCCACCGCGCCTTGTGGGGGGAATCCTGTTCGTGCCAGGTCGGATTGTTCGTCAGGTATTGGCCGTCTTGGTACATCCCGCTCCCTTAGATTTTCCCCGCAGGCTGTTCGAAAGATCTCCTGGCCTTGCCAACCAGGCAGGGGGTGTCCAGCGGAAGCTTTGCGGCATCGACCAGAAGATGCCCGCCACCGGCCAGCAGAACACAAGATATTGCAGCGAATCTAGGCGCATGCGTCCTGGCGCCAGGCATCTAGCCGACGCCGGGTCTCCAGGAGGTAGGCGCGTCCGTTCTCCGCGTCGGGCTCCAGATGGCAGCCCTCGCCCCACTCGTTCCAGGCGTTCACGAACACCAACGGGTCCTGGTAAGGGAGCTTCGCAGCCTTCCGGAGGCAGGACGTCAACCACTCTCCGTAGGCCTGTGGAGTGGAATCCCTGAGAACCAACCCCCTCCCGCCACGACGACAGGTATTGTCCCACATGGGAGTCAGGCCGGGGAACCGCGGCCAGGCCGGGACCGGCAACGCCGCCATCCGACGCGACAGGCGTCCGTAGTCGTGGGCCGCGGGGATTCGGCGACCCAGGAGGAAACGCTTCGCGTACCGCACCAGCGCGTTGTCGGGGAAGCGCATTTCCCGCCAAGCGGGCTGGAATTCCACCGCGGCGTCGAAGGACCAGACGCGGGGATCGTCCTTCTCGTGCTCGGAACTCTCCATCCGCACCAACAGCGGTTGACGGATTTCGGCAGTCTCCCAGACATCTCTCCAGATCCTGATCGCTCCCGCGACATCGGGGATCTTCGACGCCTTGTAGACCAGGAACACCGGACGACCCTCCACGGACAGGTACCGGCGATCGGCGAAGACCTTGGCCAGGTAGGAGGCATGGGCCCGGTGGTCGTCGTCGTCGTAGTGCTGGGGCATGAGCACCTGCCGCTCGCCGCCGTCCCAGGCGCGGGTCCAAGGCTCGTTCGCCCAGGCCAGGCAGAAGGGGAAGTCCGGCTTGCCGGACTCCAACAGGGCCTGGACCGGGCGCTCCAGCAGGCGCCGACCGCGGAACCAGTAGTGGTAGTAGCAGAACGCTCCGATGCCGTGCTCCCTGGCCAACGCCGCCTGGGCATCGCGCACGGCGGGGTCCATCAGGTCGTAGTACCCCAGTTCGCCGGGCACGAGCGGTTGACGATGCCAATCGAACCAGGGTACGCCGTCGCGGACGTTGGTCCACTCGGTGAACCCTTCGCCCCACCAGGCGTCGTTCTCCGGGATGGCGTGGAATTGGGGCAGGTGGAAGGCCACCAGACGGGCGATCATTTCCTGGCTGTCCTTCCAGACGTCGACCAAGGTAAAATCAGGTGGTAGGAGTGTTTCACCATCTGGTGGGCTCGATTCCATTGCATCCAGACAAATTAATCCGCTCCGTCGTACCATTTCCCTGACAACGGCCGGTATTAAATTGTGCCAAGCCATGTCTATTGCTGACTGGCCCTCTTCGCGGAAAAGGAATAGACGCTCCATGCGCATTGTCGCCATCCCCAAAAAGATCCTGGGCATCCTCCACAACGGGGGAAACCTCGGGTGGTGCCCCGTTTGCGAGCGAAGGACCATTTTCCTCCGCACCGGTCCGTGGGACCGAGACGAGTGCAAATGCACCCGATGCAAGAGCATCCCGCGGTTCCGGGCGATGGCCGTAGTGCTCGAATCCGAATTGCCGAAGTGGAAGTCCCTTGAGATCCACGAATCTTCTCCCGAAGGCGCATACTCGGACAAGCTTCGCACCCGCGCACGAGCGTACTCCTCCTCCCAGTTCCTTCCCGGATTCCCGCTGGGAGAGGTGGTTGAGGGCGTCCGCAACGAAGATCTGCGGGCTTTGACGTTTTCCGACTCCAGTTTCGACCTCCTGGTAACACAGGACGTCCTGGAGCACGTACCCAATCCAGATTCGGCGTTTCGTGAAATCGCTCGCGTACTGCGCCCCGGCGGCCTCCACATCTTCACGGTGCCCTGCTACTCAAAACCCACCCGTGAGCGCGCCCGTCAACGGCCCGATGGAACCATTGAACTGTTGGACGCTCCCGAATATCACGGCAACCCCGTGGACCCGAATGGGTCGTTGGTGATCACGGAGTGGGGTCCGGATCTGGTGGATCGGATTCGCTCCACGTCCGGGCTGCGGACCAGGCGACTGGACTTCCAAGATCCGAGTCGCGGGTTGTTGGGCGAGTTCCTCTCGGTGTTCGTGTCGAGCAAACATGACTGAAGCGACGCGAAAGATCTGGCTGCTTTCCAAGGAGGCTCGAGACGACCGGAAGATGAGCCCCGCAACACGCATCGCTTGGATGAGGGAGTCCGCCAATTCCGCCGGGTATGGCGTTGATGCGGTCTGCTGCCTTCCGGGCGACCCCTCATTCAATCATTTTCTGTCCAAGTGGCGGCCCGGCGAACCAGTGATCCTTGATCCCTATGTGCCAGGGAAGGCCCTCGTGCGCCTGTTAGGATCCAGGATCCCATTCGATGCCGACTTCTATTGCCTTTCCCTTCCCGAGACAGCGGAGCAATTTCCAGAGCAGTCACTGCGCTGGCAACAGCGCGAACGCATTCGCCACGCTCTGAAGTACGCATGGATCGCAAAGGTGGCTCGTCGACTGTACTTTTCCACCCATCAGCAGGTACTGTCTTTCACTGGCATCCTCGCCACAGGCCCGGACCGCACAGCCCCTGGTCTCGCAAGTCGCCTTGCTACTAGGTGCGTCGAGCTTCCGTTGGGTGTACGGTTCATTGAAACAGCGATCGAGGATCCCCCGAACCCCTACCCCTTGGAGTTGCACGGACGCTCCATTGCACTTTGGGGTGGAGGTATCTGGCCATGGTTCGACATGGAGACGCTGCTACAGGCCTTCGCCAAGCTTCCAGATCGCGATAACGGCCCAGCGCTGTTCTTCCTTTCCAGCACCAACCACCGTTCAGACCCTCGTGCCGACGAGCCCATTTCAAAAACGCGGAAGCGCGCGAAGGAACTGGGTTTGTTGGGTAGAAACGTTTTCTTCAACCAGTTGTCGGTCTCGTCCGACAGTCTTGCACCTTGGCTTTTCCATGCGACAATGGGCGTTATGGCCAATCCGGCCTCGTGGGAAGCGATGGTTAGCTGGAGAACACGCTACCTTGATCTACTCGCACATGGTGTGCCTCTTGTCGTGGCCGGATCGGACCCGTTGGCGGAACGCATGGCTGAAAATAGCGGGGCAGTGATTTGTCCCGCAGGCGATGCCGTCAGCCTAGCATCAAAGATCCAGCAAGTTGGGAATGATCCAGAATTAAGATTGAAATTATCGGAATCGGTCAAAGTGACAGCGTCGATCCTAACTGAAAAATCTATGGGTAGACTCTGGATCCAGTCGCTCCGGAATGATCCTTGGGAACAGAGAGCGTACGCCCATCCACCTTGGCTCGATATTTTCCGGTTTCGATTGGGATTAGGATGATCCCATGAAGCTTAATGCAATTCAGGGAAATGTACTATCTCTATACGCGGTACAAGGACTTGGAATTTTATTACCTTTGGTAACGATGCCATTTCTCGTCCGGCATCTTGGGACGTCGAACTATGGAGTGGCCAGCTTGGCATTAGCATTTGGAGGATATCTACAAATTTTCATGGATTATGGCTTTGCTTTGTCTGCAACTAGGGAAATCTCCCAAAACCAGACACCCCGAGAAATATTGAGAATCCATTCCAATGTAATATACTCTAAAATACTGCTCTCCTTGGTAGTGGGCTCTATGATTGCTGCTCTTGTTTGGGTAATTCCCTCCTACCACAAGTATGCGACAATCCATTTGATGGCGTGTGTCGCCGGATTTCTCCAAGCCTTATTTCCATCTTGGTTATATCAGGGGGTTGAAGAAATAGGAAGGATGGCGAGACAATCGATTGTAGTCCGGTTGATATGGGTGGCGTTTATTCTCATTCGAATCCACCACCCGGAAGACCTAGCGCTCCTGTTTTTTTGGGCCATTCCACTCTATGGTTTTGCTTTGATATTTGCATATGTTGATATATACCGTCGTCACGGAATCGCCATCGAACATCCAGATTTATGGGGAATCACATCTACCTTGAAAAGAGGATCCAGCCTATTTTTCTCCCAGGTCGGAGTACTCTGTTTCAATTACACGAATACGATTGTATTGGGTGCATTTTGCGACGCGGAAGCAGTAGGTCGCTTTTCCATTGCTGAAAAGGTTGTTCGAGCGGCCATTGGAATGACTGGACCTGTTGGAACTGCATTGTTTCCATTCGCTGCCCGTTCCATGAAAAACTCGGTGGAGCAAACTTTATCCATGCTAAAAAAAGTTTTGATTTACGGGGGCGCGCTTTTTTTATTGGGATCCATAGGCCTATTTGTTGTGGCTGGAACAATCGCTCAGTATATTCTTGGACATCAAAATACCGAGGTTGTATTCCTGATTAGATTAATGAGTTTTATTCCTCTCACAGTTTTCATTGACAACATTTACGGAACCCAAATATTATTGAACACAGGACGCGACCGAATGTTTATGTCGGTGACATTGGTTACTGGATTTTTCGCGCTGCTGATCCAACTTGTCCTTATCCCGATATTGAAAGAACAAGGAGCTGCAATGTCGTTCCTGTTTTCGGAAACAGGTATCCTGATCACATTTTATTTGATTGTAAAACGCCTCAAGCTCGACCCCTTTTCAAGGCAAATTTGAAGAAATTGGCGAGAGCAGAAATCAAATTTCTCCCCAGAGTCCGGGACCATTTCCATCCCCACCATGCAATTTGAATACGAAAACGAGTCATTTGTGGCAGTCGTTTGTCTTCAGGTACTCGAACCGGAAGCGATTCCAAAATTTTAATTAAGCGGGTAACATTTTCTTCCCAAGTGAATCTTGTGATGAAAGTTTTCATTCGTTCTCCATCTTGGTGGAGCGAATCAATACTTGAGGTCATCAGATAGAGCTTCAATTCCTCATAGGAATTAAAGCAGAAAGGAGTGACTTCCTGATGGGCTCCGACATTGAGCGCAAGCCCCGGACAGCCAAAAAATCCCCCTTCCACAAGAGGAAGATTGAAACCTTCCCATTTCGAAAAACTTACTACTGCGTCAGAATTAGAATAAAGTTCAGCAAGGTCGCGATCAGATGGATTCAAGATCACATCCAAGCCTAGGGCATTAAGTTCCCTTTGGTCAGATTCGGAGCCTCTGCCTGCAACGCAGATATGAACCATTCCTGAAAGATCATTGGCCAGTCTGGCAAGTTGATCCAAGCCTTTGTACTGTCTTTCGCTCGGCCCAAGTCTTGAAACGCAGAAAATTTTCGGTAGTTTGTTTGCCCGCTTCTCAGATCGGGTCGGATACTTGCGCCAGAGGTGGTCTGCCCCATTCGGCAAAATAATAGAATTTGGCCAATGTATGCTTTGAGCAATAAACTCACTAATCGCAATGACGCGATCTACATGGGGAAGAATATCAGTTTGCTTTTTTCGAATTAATTCTTCACGTATGATTCGTTCTGATGGAAACCAATCGGCGGGTGGCTCCCCGTGATCATATAGAATCGTAGATGTTGAGGTCAGCGATGGAAGAAGCGCGTGAAATGGGGGAGTATGTGCAATTACCGCGTGATAGTCCCCGTATTCCAGGATGTCTCTCAGGCCGAAAATGTTTCCAGGGATCTCAAAAACAGATAATTCCGGCTCATTCATGACATTCCCATCATGAATCGTGAAAAAGTCAATTTTATATCCACTCTCAAGTAGCTGAAATACTTGTGATTTAATAACGGAAAAAACTCCATACCCAGATTGGCCATAAACGCTTAATATGGCAATTTTTTTTCGCACAGTGTGAAAAGTCTTGCATTTCATCTTTTAGAATTGTTCTGTAGAAATCGCAAATTTAGAAATCCCAATTAGTTGATGGCTATCACTTTATGGGCACCAAGAGTAGGCTCCCCGTAATCCTGATTCCAGGTTACAGTTATGGCTGCAAAAATCAATAGGATGAACACCATGGACATGTATCCTTCATTCAGCCAAAACGTATTGAAGCTAAATATGAGCTGATGGGCAAGAAAGGGGTAAACATAAGAAGAGAATGTTTGGTTTCCAACATTGCGATAACAAAATCCAGTAATTGCACCAAATACATAAACAAAGAATCCCGCTCCGATAAATCCAAAGTCCTTGATTAGTGGCCAAAAATAGCAAGCAGAATTCAGGCCTGCAAATCGGAGGACTGATTCATTGAATAAAGTGTCCCAGTGAAAGCTCTGCTGAATATCGAATACATCAGAAAACCAAAACAAAATGCCAGAAAATGAACTGGTCCCCCAAGTAAATGGTTGCCGTCCAAGTAGATACTTGTTTAATCCTACTGCTAAGTTCCAGTAACCGTTGCACAAATAATCATAGCCGAGATGCATGTTTAGAAGGAACTTAGCACTCTCGCCTAGGGCACCACCAGATTGAAATCTGGTGTCCCTTAAATATGACACTCCGAAAAAAAACAAAAGAAGAAATATCCCGAGAAGGATGCTCGAAACCGCAATTGCTTTTTTCTTAATCACTTCTTGGGCAGCAATCCCGTATACGAGCGCAAGAATAACATACGCCCTATTGCCCGTTAAAGTAATAAGAATGAGAAGCAGCAATGCAAGTAATGCTATTGACCATTTACCGTATAACACGAATGCACGAACTGCAATAAGGCTCGAAAAAATTGAAAATGCAAAACAAATCCCATTAATTCTCCCCTGAACCAAATGAACTCTAGCTTTTTCGGGGAAATGAGAAAATAGAGGGATGCTTCCTGACTTTGCAATCAAAATCAGCACTGCTATAATGCCAAGAACAGGCATGATTAGCGACAATTTGATCTCAAATGGAGGTAATTGGCTTGTACGGATTTGTGAGGACGCTGGAATAAATTTCATTGCAGAAGTCACCCCTAAAAGGAAGGATGTATGCATGACAGCAATGATTAGGAAAAAGTCAGAATCAAAATTTGGCTTTTCGTTAAAGCAGCCGAGTAGACAAAAGCCAGCTACAATGAGATGAGCGAAGACATAACATGAAAAAGGTGAAAAAAAGCATTTTCTCACCATAGAAATACCCGCGATGGAAAATCCTAATAGGATCAGGGTCACCCCGAAGATCATACTTTCCGTTGAGCTTTCAATTGCATCAAGTTGGTTCGAATGGTCTGTTTGAAGGATTTGATTTCATTATCAAATATTACGAGACTTGACGAAAACAATACAGAAAGAACAAATACTGTTTCAACAATCAGCATCCGTTTCGGAGTAGACTTTTTTTGAGGTAAAATAACTGGGTCCACGACAGTAAGTGTAGGAGTGTTCTGTGCGGCTTCAATCCGTAACCCCTCAACTTGCTGAACTAAATATTTATAAACAGAAGCTTGACGCTCAACATTTCGCTTTAGCCGTTCATAGCTGACCAAAATTTTCATTCGTTCAACAAATGTCATATTTCGTGTTGATGCAATTTGGCGGTTACTTCGAAGAGATATATATTTGGATTGAAGTGAATTACGAAAATCCTTCAATGCCAAAACTTGAGAGCTATTTCGACCTGTCGCTTGCTCAGCTTGAATGATTTGAAGATCTAATTTGTCAATTTGGGTATCATAACTCATGGATTTTTGGGCGGTCAATTCGAGATCTTCTTCGGGCAAAAACGAACCGTTTTCTTTTTGAAAGTAGAGGATGCTATCTTCAGCCTGATCCAATAATTTCTTAGTTTCTTCGGCTCGCCCCTCAATGAATTGAAAATTCGCATTGGCTTGACTTCTTTTGATTGCGATTTGTGATGAATCGAGCCAACTAACACAATACCTGACAACTGCCGCTGCTCGAGCTGGGTCTTGGTCACGGAATGAAATCACCAATTCGCCTTCGTTTGTTAAATCTGAAGTTAACATGCTTGCCCATACCCTGATAATGTCTTCATTCCGGAGCTTGGTTTGATCAAGTTTCCAAACCGTGTCTAATCGGAATTTTTTAACAGTAGCTAGACCAAGTGCCCTGCTCTCTAGCAGCGCGGTAATAACTGTTTGATCTGAATTGCCACCAAGCCCTATTAGGGAAGTAAGCTCAGAACTTGAACTCCCGACCAATTTGCCCAGGATATCGGATTTTGAGGAATTCGTGAGAACTACTACAGTCGAGGCGTCGAACTCCTCCTTCATGATCATTACGATAAGGCATGCAATTGCTGTAAGAATTATTGTTGGATAGGCGATTCGCTTCCATTTGAATAGCAGTTTTGATACAACTTGAGCAACTATTGTAGTAGTTGGATTCAGCATGGCTGACGTATTTCCATTTGGTTCTCGCCCCCAGGATAGGGGAGAATGCTTTTGCAAGCTATCTGACGATACCGTACTTTCACTTTACCACCGTTACATAAAGAATAACCATTGTCAGTGCCAAACTGGCCACCGAAGCCGCGATACCCACCCATTGGTCCGGTGCGATGTACCGAGCCTCGGGCACAATCACCGCCGCCCCGGGCCGAATCTCGGCCGTCTTGGCATCCAAGGACAATCCCGATTGCAAGTCGAACACTCGCGTGCGGCTTTCCCAAGCTCTTGAAGCGTAACCACCTGCGGTATTCACATATTCATCCACGGTGGCGCCCTTCTTCCAAGGCACGAATCCGGGCTTTTTCACCTCGCCACCTACCCACACCACCTGTTCGGCAGGGTGGACGAAGACAGTATCTCCCGCTTGGAGTGGGGTCTGGGGATCCACGTAGGTTCCACGCATCTCCGAGAAATAGGCGAGCATCGCGAAGCGAACTTCGGGGTATTGGGTCGCCTCGGCCAAGCCGCGATCCCGACCAGCACCCAACCAGGCCCAGCCTCTTTTGATCGCCACGACGACTCCGGAATCCGCACCTCCGGGGATTCCTCCGGCCTGGGACACCAAGTCTTGCGCCGTGGTGCCCGGCTTCAGGAAGTAGGCGCCTTGGTTCTGGACATTTCCGAGGATCCAGGCAATCGGTGGGCGCTCCGGGAGATGTCTGCCCGGAAACCGCACCAGAGAGGCGCTGGAATCCAAACGAACTGCCAACGAAGGCGGTATTTTTCCATCCACTTCCGGGACCCGATTGGTGTCTTCTCCCGCGGAGAACAGAAATTGCCCGATGGTCTCGCCGGGAACCAGTTCCATTCCACCTGGAAAATCGACGGCGCCGGTGATCTGGACGACGGTTCCTCTAGGAACAAGCACCACCCGGTCTCCGTTGAACAAGGGCGGGTCCTGCAACGGTTCACCGGAACGCAGTGCCCGGACCAGATCGTACCAGGTCGAATCCACGCCGTTTCGAATGACGAGGACCCGACGAAGACTGGGGACCAGGGCATCGGAAGGCTGCCAGATCGCATCGCCGGACTGCATCCTGCTCAGGAGCTTGCCGATGTCCACGTTCGCCTGCTGAAGAACTTCGGAAAGCCGTGTCCCCGGTCCAACCTCGATGAGACCGGGGGACGGGAGTCGACCGGAAACCCACACCTGGGCCTGGACAATCTTCACCACTTGAAGGTCGATCAGAGAAACCTTGGTCCTCCGGTGGAGCATGGCCACGACACTGTCGCGGACGGAATGCAGGGAAACCCCCGTCGCGTGAACCACTCCCATATCGGGGATGACCAAGTCGCCGCGGGTGTCCACAACCAGATCCTGATCGCCGCTGCCGATCCCCCACCAGCGCAGTCGGAGCTGGTCGCCGATGGATAGATGGAACAGGGAATCGGCAATGGGGTAGGCCGGGAAGTCCTGCTTGCGCAGGAGCGATCCAGACGCCTGCTGCGACAGTCCTCCTGCCGAACCACTGGCCTCCAGAGCCGCTGCCATCTGGGCTGACTGCGCTCCGGCGGTTCCAAGCAAGAGGACGAGCGTAAGAAGGGCGATGCGCTTCATGGGTTCCAGCCAAGGTAGCTACAGCGCAGCCGCCGTTGAACGGCTTCGGTGACGGATCTCCCGATCAAGGTGCCAGAGGGACGGAGAGGGTTCTCCATCCTCTGCTGTCGTGGATTCGTATCCAGGATGGCCCATGGGATGGAGCCTCCAACACCACGGTGGTTCGCGTCTCGTCCACCCGCTGGCTTGATTGCAGACGTCCGCGCAGGTCCAGCAGCTCCGCCATCGCAGGTCCACCACCAGGAGACCGGGTCAATTCCACCAGAGAACCGCTACGCCGCAGGCTCCAGGTGGGAAGGGAGATGGGATGCACCGAAGCGTCCGACGACCAAAGCGTGATTTCGGAAATACGGAATCCCCCGAGGGCCTGGGTGGCGTCTCCTTGGAGATTCACCTCCCAAGTCAAGGCAAGCAAAGAATCGGGAGTGAACGGGAGTTGCCCCCAGGCGCTCCAATCGGGTTGCTGCAGCGAGTCGAAATCGAGGCACCAGCGGTGGGGAACGGAGTCGAAGGGGATGCGGATCTGGTGATCCTGCCCGTTGGCGTATGCCTTCCCCGCCTTCTTCGCGTGGAGGGTCACCCCGCCCAGGGTCGGAGGAAAATTCGTGTCGTAGGCGAGACGGAAGGAAATGGAATGGAGGCCGGGATGGTTGGCGGGCACGGGATTGCCGGTCGCGTCCGGAGGACCGAACTGCGTTTCCAGCGCGGCGTATCCGGAGTAGCTGCCTCCGCGGACGAGGTTGAATTCGAGATAGGCGTTGTCTCCCGCGCTGTCGGGAGCCCAGGTTGTGGGGTTCGATGGAACGGAAGCCGAAAGGATCTGCGAAGATCCAAGCGCATTGGTGTCGGTGGCGCTCACATCCGAGAACGCGTACCACCAGCCGCCGAGTCCGTTCTGTTTCGGGGAGGCGGAGGAAAACCGGGAGAGCGCCAGGGAGTCTCCGGTGCAGGACCCCCGCGAAGGGGTGGGCCAGGTGAGCCCCACGCCGACCAAGCGGAGGCTGTCGAGCCGGATCCATCCGGAGTCCTTGGTGCAGACACCATTGGATGCCTCGCAGGAAACGTTCAATTGGATGGCCCAGGTGCTGCCGAGGATGGCGGAAGGCAGCACGGCGGGAGTCGACGCGTCGAGGGCCCAGTTCGGCCAGGCGAAGCTTGCAGCGGAAATTGTCGTGTCGTGTACCGCAAAGCTCGCGGGGAGGTCGCGTCCGTAGGACATGCCGGTGTCCGCAGCGGTCTGGTACGCAGGGAGCCGGGAGGAGAAGGAGAGCCGGACTGTCCGCGGCTTGTCCGTGGAGAAGTACAGTCGGATGGATTGCAGCGCGTTCAGGTCGAGGGGCTGGGACGCGGGGAACATGAGGCCGAATCCCGCGGAGGGATAGCTCTTCCCGTCCAGCACGAACGAGAGCTTGGCGGCACCGCCCGTGGCGGTAGGGATGCGCTGCAGGGAGGCCGTGTGGAAGGGACTGTGGCGGCTGGCGGAATCGTTGGGATAGATGTAGGCGTAGATTCCGCCTTGCCCTCCAGGCTGGGGGTCGTCCTGGGCGAAATTCCACGAGATGTCGGCATGGGCCGCTCCCGCCGCCAACACCAGGATCGCTCGAAGCAGGTTTCCCACGCGGAATGTGTCGCCAACCACCCTGGATCCGTTCACCCGCCAAAATCCGGGATTGGGATCAAGCCGCCTCCGGCGCGACGGGCCATCAGTCGACCAGTTCCAGGAGGCTACCCAGGGAGCTGCGGACCACGGCCTCCACCATCTCCTCGCCGAGCTTGAACATCAGGTGGTTTCCACGCTCGCGGGCGATCATCTGCCAGTGCATCAGTTCGATCGCGACCTGCTGGACATTGCCCTCCCGGGCGGACAGGTCCAGGACCAGGCTGCGATGGATTTCCAGCAGGTCCAGGAGTCCCCGGATCTCGGTTTCCGGGGACTCCCGGACGGGGGATACTTTCCAGCACGGAATCTTTTCGCCTTCCACCAGTTTCCATCCCGCCGGGCGGCCCGGAAGGCCCACCACGACCGCTTGGGTCCGCCAGGCGGAAACGATCTCCATGACCGCTTCCAACTTCTCCGGATCCTTGACTCCGGGTGCCGATTCCACGCCGCTGTTGAGATCCAGTCCATCGGGGCGATGCAGGGTGATGGCGCTGGCGATATTCTGGGCGCTCAGTCCCCCGGCCATGTACCAGGGCAGGGAGGATCGCGTGGGGAGCTGGCTCCAGTCGAAAGTCTGTCCTGTTCCTCCGGAGGATCCGTCGGGCGCGGCGGTGTCGTAGAGGTGGACCGCAACCCCGGAGTAGGCCCGGACGGAGGAGGGATCCCAACCGAGTCCGACCGAGAAAACCTTCCACACAGGGCGGGTCACTCGAGCGCAGAAATTCGGAGATTCCTTGCCATGGAGCTGGATGGCGTCCAACGGGACCTGTCGAAGGGTCTCCTCGATCGCTTCGATGGCCTGGTCCTTGAAGACCCCCACCACCGGCAATCTCCCCCCGATCCGGTCCACCAGCCGCCTGGCGGTCTCGAAATCCACGCGCCTTGGACTGGAGGGCACGAAATTCAGCCCGATATGGTCCACACCCAGCCGGATGCAGGCGTCCAAACCGTTGAATTCGGTGATTCCACAGACTTTGACCAGGATCGTGACGATTTCCCCCCTTGCGATTGTCGCCTTGGATGAGTCCAATTTACCATCTGCGCCAACGACACAATGGGGGGTTTGGACAAATCCAATGAGCGAGGACAGCGTCCTAGTGAGAATGGAAGGGGTCGGCTTCGCCTACGATGCCGGGAACACCGCTGTGTACGGCCTGAACGCGGAAGTCCGTTCGGGCGAAGTCTTGCTGGTCAGCGGTGCCAACGGTTCGGGGAAGACCAGCATGCTCAAGTTGCTGGGAGGGTTCCTCCTGCCCGGCGAGGGGAACGTCCGCCTGGGGAAGGTGGATCTGGAGGAGCTTCCCGACGACAAGGTGGACGAATGGGTCGCGTTCATCCGCACGGAATCGGAGAAGGCCCTCATCGGTCCTACCGTGGAGGACGAACTCGCGCGCGGCTGCCGACTGGCAGGCCTTTCGGGATCGGCGATCCCGCATCGCGTGGGGCAGGCGCTGGAAGTGGTCCGATTGCGGGATTCCCGGCATTGGTACCTGGACGAGATGTCCGTGGGAGAGCGCCGGCGCATCGCCTTGGCCTCGAGTCTCATCGGCAAGCCGCGGGTGGTTCTGATGGACGACCCTCTCGCGGACCTGGATACCGCGGGAGTGCGCGTCGTGGGTCGAATCCTTCGCGAACTGGCCCGGCGCGGACTGGGAGTGGTCTTCTCCAGCCACTTGCTGGATCCGGCCATCCAAATGGCCGATCGCGTGCTGGTCCTGGACCACGGCGAGATCATCGCCGAGGGACCGCCCCACCAGATCCTGGAAAAGCCCGACCTGCTCCAGGAAGCGGGTCTGGCGCTCCCCCCGGCGGCCGAACTCTTCCATCGTCTGCGGGCCCAGGGCGTCCTGCGCGACGTCGCGCTTCCCGTGAGCCTGGACGAGGCCGTGGAGCAGTTGGTCCGTCGGCTCGCGCCCTGATGTCCTTGGATCTCGTGGTGCTCTGCGCGGGACGGGGGGAGCGCCTGCGGCCCCTCACGGAGGCCTGTCCGAAACCGCTCCTCCCCTTGGTGGGAGTGGCTCTTGCCGACAGAGCCTTGGCCGCGTGCGAGCCCCTGATGCCCGTCCGGCGGGTCGCCAACGCCCACCACTTCCCGGAGCAGATTCTGTCCTGGGCCGAGGCGCGCCACCTGGACCACGTCCAGGTGGAACCGGTCCTGCTGGACACCGGCGGAGCGATAGGACGCATGCGATCCCGCGGCGATCTGGTCTCGGAACACATCCTGGTCCACAACGGCGATCTGGTCCACGACATCGACCTGCGGGAACCTTGGGCCCAGCATGTCCGGACCCGGGCCGACGCCACCCTGGTGGTGGTGGATCGTCCCCGGGTGAACACCGTGGTCGTGCGGGAGGGGCGCTTTTCAGGGGTATTGGGCCATCCGAGAGCGACCGGTCGGCCGGAACCCGGAGATTTGGCGAGGACATTCTCCGGGATCGCGTTCTACCGCCGAGCGGTGGTTCCGGCGCGGTCGGACGGGCCCTGGAGCGTGAAGGAGCTGTGGCACGATCTGCTGGAACAGGGGGGGGGCATCCACGCGTGGGAGGCATCTCCGGAGTGCCGGTGGGACGACTTGGGAACATCGCGGGACTTCGTTCGGGCGGTGCGCGAGGAGATGACGCGGCGGGGGATCGAAACCTGGATCGATCCCGGCGCCCAGGTGGAAGCCTCCGCCCGCATCCTGGCGGGGTCCGCGGTGGAGTGCGGGGCTTTCGTCGGAGCCGGGGCGGTGGTGGAGGATTCCGTTCTGTTTCCCGGTGCCATCGTCGAGGAGGGGGAGAGCGTTCGAGGCGTCCTGCGCAACGCGGGCGGCGACTTGCCGGTGGCGGCGTGACCGGGCCTCGGTTTCCGGAAATTCCTCCACCCGTCGAACGGGTGCTGACGTCCCTGGGGCACCGACCGCCTTGGCGCGCCGAAGTCGCCGGAAGCGCGGGATCCGGACGGATCTACTGGAGGATCCGGAGCGGATCCGTCTCCCACATCCTGCTCCAAAGCCATCCCGGCGACGCGGACTACGGACGTTTCCTGTCCATCACGCGCCATCTGCGCCGGGCCGGGCTCCAGGTGCCGGAGATTTTCGGTTCAGATGATCCCAGCCGCTTCGTGGTGCTCGAGGACCTGGGTTCCACCTTGCTGTATGACCTGGCCCGATCGGCGGCTTCCGTCGGAGAAACGGATGTGGCAAGGCTGGAAGCGGCCTACCACCCGGCTCTCGCGGCCCTGGAGAGGTGGCAGGTCCTGGGCACCGGATCCATGTCCGGGTGTCCGGACCTGCTGGACCGGGTCTTCGACCTGGGAGCGCTGCTGTGGGAGTCCAGCTACTTCGCCCGCCGCTGCGCCGAAGAATCGTTCGGCATGGCTCCGGAGCGGCTCGCCGAGCCGGCGTTGCTTTCGGAGCTGGCGCACCTGGCTCTGCGCGTGGAGGCGCATCCCAGGGTCCTCATGCACCGAGACTTCCAATCCCAGAACCTGCTTTCGCGTCCCGACGGAATCTGGTTCGTGGACTACCAGGGAGCCAGGCGGGGCAGCCGCTGGTACGATCTGGCGTCGCTTCTCTGGGACCCCTACGTGGCGCTTTCCATGGAATCGCGTCGGCGGTTGTTCTTCCGGTGGCTGGAACTGGTGCCTTCCCGATCGCCGGAAAAGGACTGGGAAGACCTGCTGGACGCCGCGCTGCAGCGGGTGATGCAGGCGCTGGGAGCTTACGGCTTCCTCTCGCGTCGAAAAGGCGCTCCCTGGTTCGGCCAGTTCCAGGTGCCGGGCCTCGGCATCCTGGCACAGACCTTGGCGGAACGCGGGCACATGCCCGCTCTCGCGTCTTTGGTGGAGGAGCTCCTGGGGCTGGAGCCCTTGCCGTTCTGACCCGGAGCTTCCGGATTGACGAAGCTCGGGGCGAGTAGTTTCACGCCATGCTGATCCTCCTTTTCGCTCTTCTGTCCACGCCGTCGGCCCCGGCATGCGACGCCCCCGAAGTCCGCCAAGCCCTGGTCTACGAATGGGCGCGCATGGTTCCCGGTCACGGCGACACGCTCGAGGGAAGCGACGTGCGCGTGTGGAACCTCCGCACGGACGCGAAAACCGGCGATTGCCGGGCCGATTTCCTGGCCAGGCGCCCCGGTGCGGCCATCGGTGGAAGCATTCCCTTCCGGATCCAGGCCAAGGGGGCAGGGTTCCGTCTTCTGTCGCGCGGCGCACCGGATATCAACCTGTTCCAGGCGGATTCCACCAAGCGCTAGGCTGAACTTCCAGCCGTTTTTTTGCTGAAACCTCGATGGCACTTGGCTTGGCGTCCATTTGGGAGCAAAAAGCGTACCCATGTAATTGATGATATATGCCATTGATTTAGGTGATTTGAGCGTA
>Ga0181516_10000330_pt1 | contig 46251 bp, 30 predicted proteins | sample PEATcosm2014_Bin_25_FD_121104 | JGI IMG/M metagenome (GOLD analysis project Ga0181516, IMG submission 121104) | Peatland microbial communities from MTU Mesocosm Facility, Houghton, MI, USA - PEATcosm2014_Bin01_10_metaG | ecosystem: Environmental > Terrestrial > Soil > Wetlands > Peat | place...
CCCTTGCCCGCCGTTCCCGCGCGCGCCGCTTCAATGGTCGCGTTCAACGCCAGCAGGTTGGTCTGCGCCGAAATGTTGGTGATGGTCTCGGTCACATGGCCGATCTCCTGGGCCGCCTGCCCCAGCTTCTGCATCTGTTCGGTAATGATCTGCGCCTGGCCGGTAGCCTGCTCGCTGATGGCCCGCGCCTTGGCGGTGTTGGCGGAGATGTCGCCCACCGTGGCGCTCATCTCTTCGGTGGCGCTGGCCACGGAAGACAAGCTGCTGGAGGATTGCCCCATGCCCGCGGCAATCGACAAGGTGTTGGCGCTGGCCTCTTCGGCTGCTGCCGCCACCGCATGCGCTTTATCCGACATAGTGGCCGTTCCTGACGCCGTTTGCCTGGAGACAGCAGAGAGTTCGGTGGCCGCCGCAGCAAGAGTCTGGACTCCACTGCCGATGCCGCCCAGCAGCCGCCGCAGATTCTCGGTCATGCTTTGCATGGCAGATGCCAGTTCTCCCAACTCGTCTTTTCTGGCGCGCATTTCCGAGGGAACGTTCTGAGTGAGATCACCCTGGCTGATCCGCTGGAGGATGCTGACACCAAGCAGAACCGGATCGGCGACGCTACGGGTCACCATAATGGCGAAGATGACCGTCAACCCGATCGACGCCAATAGCATCAGACCAAGCAGCCAGTACACCCTTGACTGGGTTTGTTCCATGGCATGCTTGGTGGCTTCAACTTGCTGTTGTTGCCATTCGCAGTAATCTGCCATCGCCTGGAAGATACCCTGCCCTTTTTGAGCGCCCTCACCGGCAAACTCAGAAAGAGCTTTCGCGTCGTCTCCTTTCATCGCCTCATCGACGACCCGGGTGTTCAGATCGCGCGCGTTCTTCACGGCCGACTCAATCTTCTCCATCTGCTCCCTGCCAACCTCAGGGTTGCCGCTATTTTTCAGCTTTGCAAGCTTCGCCGCATAGGTTGCCCTTGTATTGCCCAGCTGCTCCTTAAACTCCCGTCGGGCCTCCGGATCCTTGGAGGTCACGACATGCCAGATATCCAGATACAGATTGGCAATATCGACAGACGCATCCTTGATAACCAGCATGCGGTTGGATTGGTCTTGCAGATTGTCCGAAGCATGCTTGAGCGAAACCAACCCCCAATACGCCATGGCGCCGATTGCAATGGTGAGCGTCAGACACGTGCCGAAGCCTAATGCCAGGCGCTTGCCAACTTTCATATCTGCCAGATTGATCATGACCTTCTCCCTTTTCCTTTGAGATCCGCTCTCCCGGATTCTGCGCTGCGCTGCCCGACTCGCCGTGTGAAGGGGAACTGCCAGGCCCGGTCCCCCATTGCTTGAGCTGCCGCCATCCATTGAGAAGCGTCGCGGCTCGTCAAGCGATCAATAAGCTACTGCAAGGTTTCCTGCGGTAGCTGAATGTGAAGAGGCTGCACCCAGATACTCTTTCAGCCGCTCCAATAGCCGATCCCGGTCGAGTTTCGTCTGATAGTCGTTGATGCCCGCGGCATTGCCCCTGGCAATATCGTCCTCGCCGGCCAGGGAAGTCAGAGCAATGATGGGCAGACTCGCTGTCCGCTGATCGCCACGGATGCGCCGGGCCAATCCCAGCCCATCCAGGCGCGGCATCTCGATATCGGTCACTACGGCTCGCACCTTATCGAGATTCTTAAGCAGCAGTTCCCAGGCGGCTTCGCCGTCCGGCGCAGCCAGCACGGGATAGCCGTCCTCCTCGAGAAAGCGGCTAACCTGCGTGCGGAAGAAATCCGAATCCTCTGCGAGCAGTACCGCGGTCTTCTGCGCGTCTGCCAAGCGCGGCTGCGCAATCGATTGTTGCGCAGCCCATTCCGGCCAACTGGCGTCTACCAGTTCGTACAAGTCGACGACCAGAGCCGTTCGGCCACCAATGATAGTGGAACCGGCGACGCCCTTCTGGCGGTGCGTGGTCTGATCGATCTGCGCGCGCGTCTCGATCACATCCACAGGCATCGCTCCTAATAACCCAACCTCGTGGCCGCGGATGTTGGCGATCATGACCGCCAATTCCTTGCAATCGCCGATAGGCTCGACCTTGGCGGCGTCGGAGAGCGTGACCAGTTGCAGCAGCCCGCCGTGATACTGCATGGTGCGCCGGCCGCCGATGTTCTCCACCTGTTTAGGCGCGATGTGTTCGATACGCTTCACCGTATCCAGCGGGAGGGCGCACAGCACTTCCGGAGCATTATGGAACAATACCAGCGAGTGGCTGTCGGTAAACTGTTCCTCAAGTTCAGCCGCGGCCCGCTCATGAGCGCGTGTCAGCTGGGCGACCGCGTCAAGGTTTGCCTTAACCCCAAGTCCGGCGACGTCAACGATCAGGGCCACAGAGCCGTCGCCCAGGATAGTCGCTCCCGCATACTCTTCCAGCCCTTTGAGGTGAGAGCCCAAGGGCTTGACGACAATCTCTTCGGTATCGTGAAAACTGCTTACCACCAGTCCGTAGGTTTGTGTGCCTGTGTTGACCACCACGATCTCCAGTGCGCCACCGACATGACGGCGGTCGCCGGGCTTGCGCGCATGCACCGGCTCAGCGGGTGAAGAGACCGGCTGGTCTTCGCCGAGAACCCGGATACGACGCGAGCGCCTGTCGGCGAGCCGGGTCCGGCGGTCGACCTCGCTTTGGCCGCCTTTTGGATCGACATAAGTGGGCACCATTCCCAGCACGTCCGCAAAACGCACCAGCGGAATCAGCCTGTCCCGCAACAGCAGTACTTCGGCGTCTCCCACAATTTCAATGCGGGTCTTGGTCTGCCCAGGCAGTACGTGGCGCATCTCCTCGACATTGATCTGCGGAATGGCGAACCGCTCTCCTTCAACCGAGACGATCAGCGACGGGATAATGGCCAGGGTAAGCGGCAACTTGATACGAAAGATTGTGCCCTTGCCGACAGTCGAAATGATCTCCACCTTGCCGCCGAGACGGTCTAAGTTGGTCTTCACAACGTCCATGCCTACGCCGCGACCGGAGATATCGCTCACTTGCGTGTTGGTGGACAAGCCGGGAAGAAAGATCAAGGCGGTCTTGTCCTTGGTCGACATCGCATCCAGCTTTTCAGCAGTAATCAGTCCTTTGGACAATGCGACCTTTGCGATGCGCTCCGGGTCGATGCCCCGGCCATCGTCGATAATCTCCACTACCACCTGACCGGCTTCGTGCCGGGCATCGATCGTGACTTGAGCCTGACGGCTCTTGCCGGCCTTGACTCGATCTTCGGGCAGTTCGACTCCATGATCGACGGCATTGCGCACCATGTGTGTCAGAGGATCGGAGAGGGACTCGATCAAACTCCTATCCAAAGCCACGTCTTTGCCGCGAACATCCAACTGAATGTCCTTGTGCAGAGAGGCGGCAAGGTCGCGCACCAACCGCGGGAATTTGCTGAATACGTTCCCGATGGGCTGCAAACGCGTCTGCATCACGACATCCTGCAGTTCGGAGGTAATCTGATTGATCCGCTGATCGGCGGCCTTCAGGGCGCGCGGATTATTCTGAGCGATCGAGGCGCGCAACTGGTTACGTCCCAGAACTAACTCGCCTGCCAGATTCATCAGCATTTCCAAAGTCGCCACGTTCACCCGGATGCTGTCCTCCACCACGTTTGCAGGCGGGGCGGTAGCCGAGCTGGCAATCGGCTTCGTAGCGAGTGGGATTGGAGCTGCTGAAAGCTCCGCCTCGGCGACCGGCGTCACGCTTGGCTGCACTTTGGGGGCATTGCTCGTTACTGCCGGCTTCTCGACGATCGCCTCCGGCTCGGTCAAAGCGGACTCTGAAAGCAGTTTGACCATGTCCCGGTTATAAGGAAACAGGAAGTCGATATCATCCGGCTTGAAAACCGTGGCTAAGATCAACCGCAGGGGTAGCTGGTTGCCGATAGGACTGTCCAGCGTGCCGACCGCCTCGAATTCCACTTCGCAATCCACAATGAGTCCAGCCGCCGTCAAGGTGCGGAAGACTTCAAGCACGTTCTGACCACGCCGCTCGATGTCGTGAATAAGGTCGTATTCGACCGAGTACAAATAACTCCCGCACTCCTTCGACCGTTCAAAATCGAACTTGCTCATCACTACAGGGGAGCCTCCTCCTTCCGGCTGCAGCGTGACAGTTTGGGTCAGGGATGCTTTCTTTTGTTCAGGTAAATAGGACGTCGCCAATCCACTTAGATTCACTACCAGCTCTCCGATATCGGCGTCGGCGCTTTCTTTCGGGTGGCTGATCATCTCGCGCAGTTTATCGAAGGCCGCCAGGAGCAGGTTGGTAATCTCTGCATTGGGGATCATCTTTTTGGAGCGGATCATATCCAGTACGGTCTCGGCCCTATGCGCCAACTCCTTTACGTTGGTTAGGCCGAAGTAGCCGCTGGCGCCCTTGATGGAGTGCGCGGCGCGGAATACCTTATTCACCAGTTCCAAATCGATGTTCGCGCCAGCCTCTTCAATGGCCAGCAATTCGGCCTCAATCGCGGTCAGGTGTTCTCGCGACTCATTGATAAACTCCCCGAGCAACTCATCGTCCAGATTCAAATCCATATTCGTATCCACAATGATTCTCCTATTGCGCTCTTCCGCTGACGTTGAGGCGCGCAGTCAACCGCATGCTCTGTAGCAGACGGAAGATGTCAGGGCATACGTTAGTCACCCGAACTTTACCCCCGTTGGGAGCTAAGCTGTTGGCCGTTGCGATCAGCAAGCCGATGCCGCTCGAGTCCAGCATCCTGGCACTCCCGAGATCGAAGACCAATTCGCGTGCGCCCTTACTCAGCATCTCCTTGAGGCGGGCCTGTAGATCCGGCACCAAGACTGCGGTCAAATCTCCATTCAGCCTTACCGAGCCTTGCAGATCATCCTGTTCCATCACGTAGGCAGTCATTCCGCAGTCTCCTTTTCCCCTTTGGTTCTTCTTGCCTATCCACATCGTGATCCGGTTCCCGCGGCGATTGAACTGAACGCGTCCGGCATACAACCCGTAGAGTTACAACCCGCGGCCGGAGGGCGCCGCTGTGTCGAATCTGCTTTGACATGCTTTCCGCCAGGCAAACCCAGAGCCTTCGTCGCTGGCCTGGAGGCGCATCCACTCCCGGCCAACCCAAAGGGACAATTCGGACGATCGATCGGCGTCACACGCATTTCTGTGAATCGCCACGTTGTTCAGGCTCTCCCGTGCTAACAACTCAACACAGAAGCAAACTTCGCCAAGGCAGTTTCTATGAATCGGATCGACGATCTTCAGGCTTGGCGATTCCACTTCTTCCGGCTGCGTGGGAATCGTTCGAAAATGAGAGATTTGGGTAAGTTGGCGGGCCGTCTTCATCTCTCCACTCCCATAAAAAGAGTGTCGTCCGCCGGGGATAAGTTGGCCATCACCTCGTTTACGACTGCTGGGACAAGTTCATGAAGCGGCGAACTCCGCTGTGAGAGACAAGCATTACTTAAGCGATGAAGGCCCTCCTCGTAAGTGCCGCCTGTTTCGATCAGCCCGTCGGTGCAGAAGAAAATCCGATCGCCCATCTGCATGGTCATTTCGGCGACGCCGAACACCGCGTCGGCAAAGACCCCGACCACATCGCCTTCCTGCCGCAGAATGACCGGTTCCTTTCCATTCGCGCAAACGAGGATTGCCGGCGGGTGACCGGCGGTGACTACCGACAAGTGCCCTGTTTGATGATTGAGCCGCGCATAGATGAGGGTGAAAAACGCGCCGGGAGGCAGAAGCCGGCAAAGCGAGCTGTTAATGGCTCGAACGATCTCCAGAGGAAGGTTCAGCGGGCCGGCGTATTCGGCGGCCAACGCCTTGAGCGATGCCGTCCACAGTGAGGCCGCCAGATCGTGCCCGCTGGCGTCTGCTACCAGATAATCAAAGACGCCTTGTCCTGCGGGGATGACATCGTAGAAGTCGCCGCCTGCTGCTAGCACCTGATGGATCGAAACTTGAAAACGCGCTCCCGGAAACTCCTCCGGTCGTGGCATCAGTGTTTGTTGTGCGCTGGCCAGCTGTTGTACGCGTTCGGCCTGGAGTTCGGAGAGTCGTTCATAAGCCCGCTTGAGCCGCAGATGAGTGCGCACCCGCGCGATGACCTCCGATCCGACGATCGGCTTGGTGATATAGTCCACCCCGCCCATTTCAAATCCCCGTACCTTGGTGGATGTATCCTCGTTGGCGGAGATGAAAAGTATGGGAGTGGTGAAGGCAGTGGCTTGGGCATTTAATGAGCGGCAGACGTCGAAACCTGTGCCATCCGGCAAGTTGACGTCGAGTAGAATCAGGTCGGGTGACTGCTCGCGAATTCCTAGCAGAGCGCCGGCAACGTCGCCCGCGCTGGCGGTGCGAAACCCAGCCCTTTTCAAAAATAAAAAAATCGTCCGAACGATATTTGCGTCGTCATCGACTACAAACACCAACGGAGAAAGGTCCCGTCGTTGCATGATAAAACCCACCGTGTTCCAGGCACAACCTCATTCGCGCCTCGGCAGGATCTTCCCCATATAACCGCGAAGCGAACAGGGTTCGTGTTCATTATCGACTTCTTTCGCGATTTCATTCATTTTTGTTGTAAGCACCTTTGTTTCAGTCTGATACTACCTACGGCAGGGGCGGCGATGTCATTCTGGCCGGTCAAATGGACCTCCGCGTGCCGACGCCGATGGCGGTCAAATCCGCAGCTGGAGCTTAAGGAAGGGCAAGGCTGCTCCAGCTTGAAATCTGCTCGAATCAAGATGACGGAGGTCGGAGCTGCGTACAAATGCCGGACCAAATGCGAGGCATCGGTCGCACTCACGGTGACCGCGATCTGCTGTTGTGCGCCGGGCTGAAGCAATGTCTAATTCCCACCCGCCAAACGCATGGGCGGTTCAGGGTTGTCCGATGGGACGTCCAGATCCAATCCCCATCGAGACGTTTCTCAGCCCCGCTCATGGACCCGAAGCTCAAGCCGCGAGCCTCGACACCTGACAGGATTCCAGGAGAGTTGCGCCGCCTGTGGAGTGATTTGAATGTCGAGACAGCTGACCGGCGACTTGCCCTTCTGTACGAAATCGCGCCTGTTAAGGAGGGCCCGGCGTCCTCGCATTCTGTAGTAGGAAAGATCCCAAATTGGGCTCGGCCAGAAAGCTAACACTCCTCCCATAGAAAATATTTGAAGGAAGATCCCTGCCTTTCACCGATATTGTCTACAGATGCCCAAGAATAGCTGGCCAGGCACTGTCGCTCTGGCCGGCAATGGGTCGTTTTCGGTATGCATGGCGCCTGGATGCTGTCGGTAGATGTAGAACGCCACCGCAAATCCATGTCTCTCGCGTTGCTGCTTGGCAAATGGAATGCTTCTTTATCGCGTATCGGCAAGTAGCGAGAGGGCCATGGGTTATGACTGTCGGGATTGGATCCGAAGCGATCCAGAAGATCGAGAAGGTCGGTAAGCAGATTCAAACTCTGCTGGCGCAGGCCGAGTCTGCGATCTGCGCGGTAACCGAGAGCTTCAGTGAACTCGCCCGGGAAAACAGCCAGATTCTCGACCTTGTCGCTTCCATCGTGGGCAGGGTTGAAGAGGACAGCGTTCGTTCGATTCTCTCCAAAGTCGCAGCGCTGGCTGGAGCGGCCAGAGGCTTTGCCCAGGAACGGGTCCAGGCTACCTCCGGAATCCTGCTGATCGTCACCGCCGAGGCCAAGCTTCTTGACCGGCTTTCGGAACTGACGCGCGCGCAACGCTCCATCGCGCGAGAGACCCAAACGCTCAGTGTTCTCACCAACATCGAAGTGGCCCGGCTGGGCGAACTGGGCAAAGGCTTCCAGTATCTGGCGCATGAACTGGACGAATTCTCCCAGACCGTGAGTCTCAGCATCAAGGAACTCTCCGCCCACACCGACGAGCGAAAGTCGGCCATCGACGAAACCAGGCGGATGCTCACCGCGGGAATGCCCAGGATTCGCCAGGAATTCGCCCGCATCGAATCGGATCTCAGCCGTGAGTTAGAGGCTGTCGAATCCAGCCATGCAGTGTTGGAACGCGCCCCGGCGAATTTCAGATCCGCTGTGGAGGAAATCGCCGGTCAAATTGACGGCGTCGTCTCCGCCATTCAGGTCTACGACATTACCCGTCAGCAGTTGGAGCACGTCCAGCACGGGCTGGAAGTGGTTGCCGGCAGAATGAATTCAGCCGAGGACCCCGAGGAACTTCCCCGCGGGGAAGCGTCCATCTTCTCGTCGGGACTTGTCATCCAGTCTTACCAACTGCGCAGCATAGAAGAGACAATCGGCCAATGGATGGATCGGATTGGCGCATGTCTGGAGGGCATTCTGCGGGTCAGCTCCTCGGACCTGGTTGCGATTTGCCCGCTCGTGCTTGAACAGGAGCAAAACCTTTCCACTCAGTTGGCGCACATCGAGTCGCTCGAGAGAGAGTGTCAAAAAGACAACCTGGAAGTGCAAGACGCCATCTCCGGCTTGTCAACCCTGATGCAGCTCGTCAGCGAGCATGTCGAAAAGTCGCGTTATGTTCGCGACCGCTTGCAGTTGCTCACTTTCAACTCCATCATCGAAGCCAGCCACCTCGGGTCGAAGGCCGACACCATCCTCGAGATCTCGCAGAGCATCAAACGTGTATCCCTTTCGTGGAGCGAGTTGACGGAACGTTCCGCGCAGGCGATGGCTGAGATTCTCGATTTGGTGGAGAAGGCAAAGTCCGAGATGAAAGCATTCTCTGCCTGCGAAAATGTGGGACTGGAACTCGCCGCGGCCGAGACCGCTCGTGGGTTGGATAACCTGCGCGAGGCGGCGGTGTTTGTCAGCGATAAGGCGAACAAGGTCGAAGCGGGTACCCTGCGATTGAAAAGCAGCATTGCGGCCGCCGGAGCCGCCCGTGACCGCCTTGCCGAAAACTTCGCGATAATCCATTCCTCTCTCGGTGAGATTGAGGCGGCGAAACTCCAGATTGAAAGCGATTACCCGCTGGCGAAGCAGCCGGGGGACAGGCGCCAGATCGAAGTACTGTTTTCGGATTGTTACACCACCGAAATGGAACGCGACGTATTGCGCGCGGCGCTTTCCGGTGCGCCGCTTCCAACTGCGCGGCAAAGTCTGGAAGGCAACAGTGTTGAGTTGTTTTAGAAAATGCTGGTCTTTTTATTTGCCGCAAGGGTTTAAGGCAGGTCAATATATGTGCGAGGGGCAGCAATGAAGCAAGTCTTAACCGTTGATGATTCAGGCAGTATCCGGCAGATGGTCAGCTTCACCCTGACCAAGGCCGGCTACCAGGTTACAGAGGCTATCGATGGCAAGGATGGATTGGAGAAGGCCGGGAGGCAGCGTGTCGACCTGATTATTACCGACCTCAACATGCCCAACATGGATGGAATCCAGATGATCGCGGCGATCCGAAAGCTGCCTGGATACGCGTTCACGCCCATTCTGATGTTGACCACCGAGTCGCAGGCAGAGAAGAAGGACGCCGGCCGCAAGGCAGGCGCCACCGGGTGGATCGTCAAGCCGTTCAATGCCGACCAATTGACCGCGGTCGTGCAGAAGCTGGTGAAATGACTGCGCAGCGTAAGGGCGCACTCGGCGTTTCAAGTAGTTACCGCTCGTACGAGCAAGAACGTAATAAGTTGGACTAAGTTCCTACTTATCGACAAAGATGGCGGCGCGCGGGATTTTTTCAAAGCCGGATGTTAGTCGTATTCTCCGGCACGGCAAATGAGTCAAGGGCCTTGCTGGCTGAAAGTCAACCCGGCAATTGTGTTCGGGAAGCCTTGCGTTTACGAGCTGCTTTATTTGTTGACTACTTAGTTATATATAAGTGAGCATATCGGTTTCCGAGCCTTTTCAGTGTTTTGTAGCGGACCGGAGTAGCCAGCGCAGTTATGTCGCTGCTATGTATACGATTACAACCTTCGTTAGAGCGCTTTAAACAGAACACTCGAAATTTGACTCATGAATTGCAAGCTAACTACCGATACAATGGCTAGGTGTCTTTGTGCGCTCTGCATCGTGACCTGGGGTCACAGCGCCAGATGAGAAGGAAATCGCTAAATGCCTGTCACCTTGAAGTTTGGCAAACAGAAAAGCACGCTTTGCCTGGATGGCCAGATCGACATTGCCTCTTCGGCAGAGCTGAAGAAGGCGCTGCTCGATGCGTTGTCTGCAGGCAAGAAGTTGAACATCTCGCTGGAGCGCGTCACAGATCTGGACGTGACGGCCGTGCAATTGCTCTGGGCGGCCAGACGCGAAGCGCAATCCGCGAACATTGATTTCGCATTCGATAAACGCGAGCCGCAGGAAGTGACTGCCGCTCTGGCCGACGTCGGACTTGATTTGTTTCTCCCAAATGAAGATCGGAACTTATAGAGGGCCGTGCAAGATGGGCCAAGGAAACGGGGCTAGGTTGTGACCACGATGGTTAAGATCGATCAGTTCCGCCATGGTTTCCAGGAGGAAGCACGCGAAATCGTGGTGGACTTGGAAGCCGCTTTATTGGAACTGAACGAAAACCGAGGCGACCTCGATCTGGTGGGACGCGTCTTCCGCGCCCTGCACACCATCAAGGGCTCCGGGTCCATGTTCGGCTTCGATAAGTTGGCCGCTTTTACGCACAATCTTGAGAACGCCTTCGACGAAGTTCGCAATGGGCGCATTCAGATCGACTCCGAGTTGATCGACCTTACGCTCTCCGCGCTCGATCAGATCCGGACCATGATTGAAGAAGGCGGCGGCGCGCCGGATGCCGACCAGGAAATCTGCGAAGCTATCTTGCAGCGCGTCCGGAAGATCACCGGCGCGCCAGAGGGCCACGCATCCATTGTGAAGCAGATTGTTAATCCGTCCGACGAATCCGCGCTCAAGGCTACCGGGAACGGCAAGCTGAATGAGTGGCTTATCCGCTTTACGCCGGGACCGGAAATGATGCGGAATGGAGCCAACCCGCTCCTCTTGATCCGTGAACTCAGGCAACTGGGTGGTCTCTCGGTGAAAGCTTCCCGGGCCGCGCTCCCGCCATTGAACGAGCTCGAACCGGAGCGCTGCTATCTCGGATGGGAAATGGTGTTGACCACCGAAGCCAATCAGGATGCCATCCGTGACGTCTTTATTTTTGTAGAGGATCTGTGTGAACTTTACATTGGGCCGGCCGCCAAACCTGCTGAAGAGAAGGGGAACGACTCGGACCTGATTGCCCGTGCCTTGCAGGAGAAGCGGGGAGCCAGTGGTGGCCGGCGTCCCTACGACAAGGCCGAAGCCGTATCGAGCCTGCGTGTTCCGGCTGCCAAACTCGACCAGTTTGTCGATCTGGTCGGGGAACTCGTAACCGTCCAGGCCCGGCTGAGCGAAATCGCCGCGCGTCACGACGACCCGGAAGTTAGTTCCGTTGCCGAAGAAATCGAGCGGTTGACTTCTTCGCTGCGCGAGAACTCAATGAACATCCGCATGATGCCGATTCGCGGCACCTTCGAGAAGTTCCGCCGCCTGGTGCATGACCTGGCGCGCGATCTCGGCAAGGATGTCGAGCTGACCATCGATGGCGCTGACACCGAACTCGACAAGACTGTAATCGATCAGTTGAGCGATCCGCTCATGCATTTGATTCGCAACAGCATGGATCACGGAATCGAGCAGCCAGACGTGCGAATCGCACGCGGAAAGCGCTCCACGGCGACGATTCATCTCTCGGCGCGTCACTCCGGGGCCAGTGTTCTCATCGGAGTTTCGGATGACGGCGGCGGAATCAACACCGAAGCGGTGCGTAATCGTGCCATCGAAAAGGGCATGATCGCCCCCGATGCGCATCTGACCGAGGCACAGACATTCGACCTGATCTTCCAGCCCGGTTTCTCAACCGCCAAATCGGTCACCGACGTCTCCGGACGCGGTGTGGGCATGGACGTTGTCCGGCAGAGCGTCGAGAGCTTGCGCGGCTCCATTGAAGTTGCCAGCAAATCTGGCCAAGGCTCCACGGTAACCCTGCGGCTTCCTCTTACTCTGGCCATCATCGATGGGCTGCTCGTAAATGTCGGCGAAGCATACTTCGTCCTACCCCTGGCCAACACGCTGGAATGCATCGAGCTGAGCGAGGAGGATATTCAGCGCGCCAACGGCAAGCATATGGCGAATGTGCGCGGTGAGATTGTTCCCTACATCCGTCTGCGCCAGTACTTCAATATTCAATCGGAACGGCCTGCGATCGAGCAAATCATGATTGTCGAAACCGAAGAAGGCCGGTTCGGGTTGGTGGTGGACAAGGTGCTGGGCAACTGTCAGACCGTCATTAAGAACCTGGGGCGCTTCTACCGTCATGTTCAGATCGTCTCCGGAGCAACGATCCTCGGTAACGGAATGGTGGCGCTGATTCTGGATCCCTACCGATTGGTGCAGGAAGCACTGAGAAGTGCGACGGAAACTCTAAGTTCCCCAGGTGTGCTTGCGAGGCCACGTGCCTCGGCCGGGAGACACAAATCCTTGCAGGGAGCCGCAGCAATTCAGTCGGGCTGAGATTGCACCCGATTCTCTTTCCCCCGGAGGTGCGGCAGCGGCCCCGGGATAAGGCTTCAAACGCTACCCAATGGCCGGCAATGGACCGGCGGGCCCGCAAATCTTTGCAGGACTCCCTTTGGCGATGAAGAACGAACCATCACCCGGTTCGCAACCATACAACCAGTCCAGCTTCGTACTCTTTCTATCTCGGGAACACAGCAAATGTATGAAGGCTGTGCGCGCCTGAGAAAGAAGCAGAGAGCGAATTCTGGCGAGAGGGAGAGCCACTTATTATGGCAACGAAATTGGTAAGTGAAGAGCGGAAACTGCAGGTCGCTGGAAACGGGCATTCAAGCAGCAAGAGGCCCGCCGAAGACGACTCCATGCTTGTGCTGCAGGAAATCATGCGGCTAGTGGATGCGTCCAAGGAAGGCCGTCTTTCCGAACGCGGCAAGGCTGTCCAGTTCGATGGCATTCACCGCGAAATGCTCGAGGGCGTCAACGAGATGCTGGACGCCATCCTGCTGCCGATTGGCGAAGGCAACCGCGTCCTCGCGCAGATCTCCAGTGGCAAGATCGACGAATTGATCACCCAGACCTACCACGGCGACCACGAGAAGATGAAAATCGCCGTCAACAACGTGGCGATCGTTACCCAGGGTTTGCAAAAGGAACTCGGCCATCTCATCGACGCATCCAAAGAGGGACAACTCTCCGAGCGTGGCAAGCCGGAGCAGTTCCAGGGCGCTTTCGCCGAGATCGTGCGCGGCGTCAACACCATGCTCGATGCAATTCTTCTGCCCATCGGCGAAGGCAATCGCATCTTGGCCCAGATCTCCAGCGGCAGAATCGACGAGTTGATCGCGCAAACCTACAAGGGCGATCACGAAAAAATGAAGATCGCCGTCAACAACGTCGCCGTTGTCACCCAGGGTCTGCAGAAGGAATTGGCGCGGCTGGTCGAGGCTTCGCGCGAAGGACAGCTCAGCGAGCGCGGCAAGCCGGAGCAGTTCCAGGGCGCATACGCCGAAATCGTTCGCGGCATGAATCAGATGCTCGACGCGATTCTCCTTCCCATCGGCGAGGGCAATCGCATTCTGGGCCAGATCTCCAATGGCAAGATCGACGAGTTGATTGCCCAGACATACAAGGGCGACCACGAAAAAATGAAGGTTGCCGTCAATAACGTAGCGTTGGTCACCCAAGGCCTGCAGAAAGAATTGGGCCGTCTCATCGACGCGTCCAAGGACGGACAGCTCTCCGATCGCGGTAAACCGGAGCAGTTCCAGGGCGCATTTGCCGAAATCGTGCGTGGCATGAACCAGATGCTCGATGCGATCCTCATTCCCATCGGCGAGGGTAACCGCATTCTGGGCCAGATCTCCAACGGCAAGATCGACGAGCTGATTGCGCAAACCTACAAGGGCGACCACGAAAAGATGAAGATTGCCGTCAATAACGTAGCGTTGGTCACCCAGGGCTTGCAGAAAGAACTGGGCCGTCTCATCGAGGCGTCCAAGGATGGTCAACTTTCCGAGCGCGGCAAGCCGGATCATTTCCAGGGGGCATATGCCGAAATCGTGCGCGGCATGAACCAGATGCTCGATGCGATCCTCATTCCCATCGGCGAGGGTAACCGCATCCTGGGTCAGATCTCCAATGGCAAGATCGACGAGTTGATTGCCCAGACCTACAAGGGTGACCACGAAAAGATGAAGCTTGCGGTCAACAACGTCGCAACTGTTCTGCAAACCCTGCAGAAGATGTTGGTGCGACTGACCGATGCGGCAAAGGATGGAAAGCTTGTCGAACGCGCCAATCCCGACCAGGTGCAGGGTGCTTATGCCGACATCGTTCGGGGCGTGAACAGCATCCTGGATGCCGTGATCGGCCCGTTGAATGTCTCGGCAAAATACGTTGAGATGATCAGTAAGGGCGACATCCCAGCGCAGATTACCGACACCTACAATGGCGACTTCAACACCATCAAGAGCAACTTGAACGTGTTGATCGTGGCCATGAACGACATTACCGCCGCAGCCGAAGAAATCGCGAATGGCAACCTCATGGTCACCCTGCGCGAACGCTCTCCGCAGGACAAGTTGATGCAGGCACTCAGTGCCATGGTGGCCGGGCTCACGCAGACGGTGACCGATGTCCGTTCCATCGCCGGCGAAGTGGCCGGAGCGAGCCAATCCATCTCTACGGCTTCTATCCAGGTCTCCAAGGGCGCCAGCGCGCAGGCGGCGGCTGCCGAAGAAGCCTCGTCCTCGATGGAAGAGATGGTTTCGAATATCAAACAGAATGCCGACAACGCGCAGCAGACGGACAAGATCGCCAACAAGAGCGCCAAAGATGCGCAAGAAAGCGGCAAGTCGGTCCTCGAAGCAGTCGCTGCGATCAAGGAGATTGCCAACAAGATCTCCATCATCGAAGAGATTGCTCGCCAGACCAACCTGCTGGCGCTCAATGCGGCCATTGAAGCGGCCCGTGCCGGAGAACACGGCAAGGGATTCGCAGTGGTCGCGGCGGAAGTCCGCAAGCTGGCAGAACGCAGCCAGAAGGCCGCTGGCGAAATCAACCAGCTCTCCAGCTCAACGCTGAAAGTCTCGGAGAAATCCGGCGAAATGCTTGAAAAGCTGGTGCCCGATATTCAGCGTACCGCCGAACTTGTGCAGGAGATCTCTGCCGCCAGTAAGGAGCAGGATACGGGCGCAGAGCAAATCAACAAGGCCCTCCAACAGTTGGAGAAGGTGATCCAGCAAAATGCCTCCGCGTCCGAGGAGATGGCCTCGACGACCGAGGAACTCACTGGTCAGTCTGAACAGCTGATGAGCGCGCTCGCTTTCTTCCATACCAGCGACGAAGAGGGCTCGGGACGCAGAAACGTCAGAAGCGGAAAGCCGATGCACTCCGGCGCACCTGCGCGTTCGGCTCCCAGCAGGCAGAGTCAATTCGCTCCAGCTGCGGCAAAACCAGCGGCCCGTGGCGGCGTCAACTTGCGTCTCAAGGACAAGCAAGATGACCTCGACGGTGAGTTCGAGCGTTACTAACCGGCAAGCGCGGACTGCCGCAATAGGCGGTCCGCGCCATGTCTTCAAGATTCGAGAGGAGTTTGCAATGAGCGTTAGTGAAATCACGGAGACCCGCCAATATCTCACCTTTAAGCTCGGCAACGAGATCTTCGCGACCGATGTGGCGAAGGTAAGAGAGGTGCTCGACCTGACCACCATCACCGCGATTCCCCGCACCCCGGAGTTCATGGCGGGCGTAATCAATTTGCGTGGAAGCGTGGTCCCGGTTGTCGATCTGAGACTTTGCTTTGAGATGTCGAAAACCGAAAGCACGCGCAACACCTGCATTGTTGTCGTAGAGGTGCTGCTGGACAACGAATCGACAATCATTGGCGCACTGGCCGATTCCGTGGAAGAGGTGATCGATCTGGAACCGGATCAGATTCAACCGGCGCCGCGCATCGGAACTCAGATACGCACCGACTTCATCAAGGGGATGGGCAAACGCGACACGCAGTTCATCATGATCCTGGATATCGACCGCGTTTTCTCTTCGGATGAACTGGCCGTAGTGCGTGGGCAGGAATCCAAGTCTCAGGCTGAAGTGGCTGCTTGAGGCCGCTTTATTCGGAGTAGGCAGCCTGTCGGTAGAACGCGCGCAAGAGCCCCCTCCCAAGGAGGAAAAGCTCTTGCGCGTCCAAACTTTTTTCAACATCTACGAACCGGATCAAGGAGAGAGCGAACAGCTTTTGCGCATTGCTCACCCTATGACTTCACACAGCGAAAACATCTCCAGCCGGGACTACAAGCGACTTTGCGCGTTGATCTACCAGCACGCCGGAATCAACCTCGGAACCGAACGCAAGACCATGCTCGAAGTCCGCATCAAGCGACGGCTGCGCGCTTTGGAAATGCCTTCCTACGGCCAATATTGCGACTATCTTTTTGGTCCTTTGGGGATGAAGGAAGAGTTGATCCACCTGATCGACGTGGTTACGACCAACAAGACCGACTTTTTTCGCGAGGCCGGGCATTTCGACTTTCTTGCCCAGAGCGTATTGCCGGAGTTTGTGGAGCGGAACCCCGGCGGTCGGCCATTTGTCATCTGGAGTGCGCCGTGCTCGACCGGCGAAGAGCCTTATACCATGTCGATTGTGCTCAACGAGTTCGCGCAAACGCACCCGGGCTTCCGCTTTCGGATTCTGGCCTCTGACATTTCAACCACGGTTCTCGCCGACGCTGTGATCGGTGTTTACTCGGAGGCGGAAGTACAGCCGGTGGCTTCCCATTTAAGGCGAAAGTACTTTATGCGCAGCCGCGACAAGTCCCAACCCAAGGTACGGGTAGTGCCGGAACTTCGGCGTCAGGTTGAGTTTCGCCGGTTGAATTTCATGGACGCCGATTATCGGATGCCGGAAATGGCGGATGTCATTTTCTGCCGGAATGTCCTCATCTACTTTGACCGGCCAACGCAGGAAAGCATTCTGCACAAACTTTCCAACTGTCTTCTGGTGGGTGGGCACCTGTTCGTCGGTCACGCCGAAACATTGCACGACATGAGCTTGCCACTTTCCCCCCTTGGCCCGTCGGTGTACCGGAGAATTCATGGCTGATTCCCTCCTTCCGGAAATCTACGTCCAGCCCGGCGAATCGCATCTGTCCAAAGAGCCGGTGATTTTCCGGACGGTGCTCGGCTCTTGTGTCGGAGTTACGTTTCTCATTCCAAGGTTGGGAATCGGTGCCATCTGCCACCCCATGCTACCCCGCTATCCCGTCAAACCTGTGCCCGGCATGACCGTGGCTTCGGGACGCCGTTACGTCGACTTTACAATTCGCGACCTGGCGCGCCAGTTCGATCAAGCCGGCGCGCGTCGTTCCGAAGTACATGTCAAACTCTTTGGCGGCGGCGATGTGTTGATGGTAAGTAGCGAATCCACCCGCCCCACTATCGGAAAGCTGAACTGCGAAGCAGCGCTCCGTGTCCTCGGCGAAGAGGGCTTCAGTGTGATCGCATCGAGCCTTGGCGGTACCCTTGGGCTGAGCATTCAGTTTCACACAGGAACCGGCGAAGTGCTGCTGAAGAGGCTCGGATGAGATGACTGAAATCCGTGGAGACACTATCTCCACAGCCAATGCCAATCAGGTAGTTTTGAACAGCAATGCAAAGAGGCAGATCCTTGGGAAATGGTAAGATCCGCGTACTGATCGTCGACGATTCGGCAGTGGTCCGTCAGACTCTCGCCGAAGTGCTGTCCAGCGATCCCGACATCGAGGTCATGGCGACGGCCGGCGATCCCTATGTTGCCGCAGAGCACATGAGTAAGGAAGTCCCGGACGTTATAACTCTCGACATCGAGATGCCGCGTATGGATGGACTGACCTTCCTCAAGAAGATCATGAGCCAGCATCCGATTCCTGTCGTGATCTGTTCGAGCCTCGCCGAAGAGGGAGCGCAAAGCACATTCCGGGCGCTGGAGTTTGGCGCGGTAGATATCATCACCAAGCCGAGGCTGGGCACCAAGCAGTTCCTCGAAGACTCGCGCACCGTGATCTGCCAGGCTGTGAAGGGCGCAGCAAGGGCCAAGGTGCACCTGCTAGGCCCCAGCCGTACAGTGCAGCCAAAGCTCACTGCCGACGCCATCCTTTCGCCGGCCACGCACGCCATGGCCGAAACCACCGAGAAAGTGGTCATGATTGGCGCTTCCACCGGCGGCACCGAAGCGCTGAAGACGCTCCTCGAAGTCCTGCCCGCGGACTCACCTGGAATCGTCATTGTCCAGCACATGCCGGAGCTCTTCACGCGAGCTTTCGCCAACCGGCTCGACGGCCTTTGCGCCATCACTGTGAAAGAAGCGGAGACCAACGACAGTGTCATCCGCGGCCGTGCGCTCATTGCACCCGGCAATCATCATCTGCTGCTCAAGCGCAGTGGTGCCCGCTACTACGTCGAAGTGAAAGACGGCCCCTTGGTCTGCAGGCATCGTCCTTCGGTGGACGTACTGTTTCGATCGGCCGCGCGCTACGCGGGGCGCAATGCGGTGGGAGTCATCCTGACTGGAATGGGCGATGACGGAGCACGCGGAATGCGCGAGATGAAAGATGCCGGAGCCACCACCATTGCTCAGGATGAAGCTACCTGCATCGTCTTCGGCATGCCCAAGGAAGCCATCAAGCTGGGCGGTGTAGACAAGGTGCTGCCACTCACCTCCATCGCCGGATCGATGCTCACCCACGCACGTTGAATGCAACGATGCGCCGGTTTAATACCTGCTCGAATCGTGAGAACGGAAAACGGGAGTCGGACCAAGGCAAGAGGTCGCACAGGATAACTTAGTTACTCTCCGCGATCTCTCCGCGTCCGCCGAAAGGGTCATATGAACAGATGGCTGCGCGCGCCGATAAAGGCCAGTGAGGACACACTCTCCTCGGGGTGGGCAGCGCACGATATGGGGCTACCGATTGAACATGCGGGACTTGCTGCAGCTGTGGAGCAGGCCGCGGACGGCGTGGTCCTTACCGACACCGACGGGACCATTCAATATGTGAATCCCGCCTTCACGACGCTGACCGGATACTCCCGCGAGGAGGTGGTCGGCAAGAACCCGCGCGCACTCAAGTCCGGATGTCATACCAAAGAGTTCTACGGTGAGCTCTGGACGACCATCCTCTCCGGCAAAGTCTGGCAAGGGGCCATCACCAACCGTCGCAAGGACGGCACGCTCTACGACGAGGAGATGCGCATCTCTCCCGTCTTCGACGCGCAAGGCGCAACCACCGGGTTCATTGCCATCAAGCACGATGCCACCGAAATTCGGGTACGCGAGCAGGCGCGGGCCTTCCTGGCGGCGATCGTCGAGGGCTCCGAGGATGCGATCATTGCTACCACGCAGGCCGGCATCATCCTGACCTGGAACCGAGGTGCGGAAGCCCTGCTGGGCATCCTTGCCGGCCAGGCCATCGGCAAGAATGTTTCGATGATTGCCCCGGAGGAGCGGCGAACCCACTTGGCTTCGTTGATCGACTGGGTGGCGGACGGCCAGCCCATTTCCAACTACGAGGGCCTATGTCAGCACGCGGATGGACGCGAGATTCGGGTTACCGCCACGATTTTTCCCATCCCCGGCACCGCCGGCGCAATCAAAGCCGTTACCCTCGTCCTGCGCGATACCTCGGAGCGTTTCGCCGCCGAGCAGCGGCTCCGCGAGAGCGAGGAGCGCTTCCGAGAGGTCTTCGAAAACGCTCCCGCCCCCGTGTGTGTGATTGGGCCGGGGGCGCGATTCATCCAGGTGAATCAAGCGCTTTGCCGCATGCTCGGGTACTCCGAAGCGGAACTGCTGGCCAAGACCTGGACGGACTTGTGCCTTCCTTGCGACCTGGCAAGCTCTGTGAATCGTCAGCTGCATCTGTGGGACGGCCCGGCCAGGACGGTGGACGTGGAAGACCGCTTTATTGGTCGGAGCGGCAATATCATCCAGACCCGGCTCAGGATCTCGATCGTCAAGGACGGCAATGGCCGCACAGCCTACTCCGTCGTCCATGCCGAGGACATCACCGAGCGTAAAAGAGCGGCGGAAGCGCTGCAGGCCAGCGAAGAACGCTTTCGCACGGTATTCGAAAACGCTCCAGTGGGTATGTACTTGGCTGGGCCGGATGATCGGATCATTCAGGTCAACGCCGCGTTGTGCGAAATGCTGGGATACAGCGCGCAGGAGTTGCTGGCCGGGACATGGCAGATGCTGTTCCATCCGGAAGATCTACCCGCTGCGATTGAAAGAAAGAGAGCGTTGTGGAGCAATCAAACCGAAAAGGCGCTTGCGGAGGCCCGCTTTGTCGATCGGGATGGTTCGATCGTCTGGTGCCACATCCGGGTTTCGTTGGCCTCGGACGGAGCGGGAAACGCACTCTTTTCGGTCATCCATGTGACCGATATTACAGAACGCCGACGAGCGGCCGCCGTTCTCCAGGAGTCCCGCGAGTTTGCCCAGGCCACCATCAATGCGCTCTCTTCCAATATGTGCGTGCTCGACGAGACGGGCAGAATTATCGCCGTCAATCAGGCATGGAGAGACTTTGCCAAAGAGAATCCCCGGCTGGCTCCGGGAGAATTCGAAGTGGGAACTCCGATTTATGAAGGCCTTTGCGAAGGGGCCAACTATCTCGACGTCTGCGACCGGTCAACCGGTCCGGAGGCAGCGGAAGCTGCCGAGTTCGGTGAGGGAATCCGCTCTGTGTTGCGCGGCGACTGCGATCGATACTCCAAGGAGCATGCTTGCCACTCTCCAAACGAACAGCGATGGTTCCTCAGCAGAGTCACACGCTTCTCCGCTAACAATCGGCCACGCATTGTTATCGCTCACTTCGATATCAGCGTGCGCAAGCGGTCGGAACAGGCATTGTACGAAAGCGAAGAGCGCTTCCGTTCCATGGCCGATATCTGCCCCTCGATGATGTGGGTCACCGATGCACAGGGAAACTTCCAGTTCATCAATAGGGTCTGCAGGTGGTTCCTGGGGGCCACCAGCGCGGAATTGACAGCTGGGCAATGGCAAGCCCTGATACATCCGGACGACGCGTTCGCCTATTCCCAGACGATGAGCCGCGCTTCGAAAGAGCGAGCGCCCTTCCGAGCCGACTACCGGGTGCGGAGAGCCGACGGCGAGTGGCGGCTGCTGGGATCGAACGGCATGCCCCGGCTGTCGCCGGCCGGCGATTTCATGGGTTTCGTGGGCCTGGCCGCGGACATTACCGAACGCAAGAAGATGGAACAGGCGCGTGAATTCCATCACTCCCTCATTCGCACCATCCAGGAAGTGTCGCTGGACGGCATCCTGGTGGTGGACCAAGAGGCCAATGTGCTCTTCAACAATCGGAAGCTCTTCGATATCTGGCAGGTTCCGGCGGATGAGTTTCAAGGGCAGGCGGCAGGCACACCGGCAGTCGGGCCTGCGGGGCCACTCCTGAAAGCTTGTCTCAACCGTCTCAAGGACCCCGAGTCTTATGAGATACGGGCACGCGAATTGTACGCCAACCCAGGCGCGGACGATCATTGTGAAGTGGAATTGAAAAACGGCCGGATCCTCGAGCGCTATACCACCAGCCTCAAGACCGATCAGGGCAAGTTCCTGGCCCGAGCCTGGTTCTTCCGCGACATCTCCGAACGCAAACAGGCCGAGCAGGCCCTGCAAAGCAGCGAAGAAAAATTCCGCCAGCTGGCGGAAAACGTGCGCGAAATTTTCTGGCTCAAGGACAAAGGGTCGGAGCAGTTCCTCTATGTCAGCCCCGCCTACGAACATGTTTGGGGAAGAAGCTGCGCCAGCATTTATCAAAATCCGGAGTCTCGTCTGGAAGCCATTCACCCTGACGATCTTGCACCGGCCCTCCTGCTCTTTGAGCGCCAAATGCAAGGGGAAGACATCGCGGCGGAATACCGAATTCGCACCCCGGACGGACAGGAGAAATGGGTTCGCGACTGCGCCTTTCCCGTCCGCGACAATGCCGGAGAACTTATTCGAATCGTCGGGATTATCGAAGATATCACCGAGCGGAAGCTCATCGATCACGAAATGATCCGCGCTCGCGACGAAGCCGAAGTGGCCAACCGTGCCAAGAGCCGTTTTCTGGCAAACATGAGCCACGAGATCCGAACTCCGATGAATGGCGTCATCGGCATGAACCAGTTGCTTTTGCTTACGGAACTCACCTCCGACCAGCGGCGCTACGTCGAAGTGGCCCAGACCAGCGGCCAGGCACTGCTTGCGCTCATCGACAACATCCTCGACTTGTCCAAGATCGAGGCCGGAAAGATATGTCTCGAAAACCGCTCTTTCAGTCTCAAGCAGACCGTCGAAGATGTGGTTCAGCTGGTGAGCGTGCAGGCCGCCGCAAAGGAACTCCACATCGACGCCCATGTGTCTCCCCGCATTCCCAAATTGCTGGGCGGCGATGCTCTCCGGCTCCGCCAGGTGTTGACGAACCTCGTGGCGAATGCCATCAAGTTCACCCAGCGCGGAGGCGTCACCCTGGAGGCCGAGCTTGAAAGCGTGCAGGGCTCCCTCGTCAAGGTTCGTTTCAACATCAAAGATACTGGGATCGGTATTCGCCCCGATCAGATGGCAGTGCTCTTTTCGCCCTTTGTTCAGGCCGACACATCCACCACCCGGAAGTATGGCGGCTCTGGGCTCGGCCTGGCCATTTCAAAGCAGCTTGTCGAGATGATGGGCGGGAGCATCGGCGTGGAAAGCCAGGAAGGCCAGGGCTCAAACTTCTGGTTCACCGCCGTCTTTAATCAGCCGAAATCGGTAGTGCAGACGCCACCAGTTACCTCCCTTGGCATTCCAGCACTCGCCCTCAAGCGCCCGACCCACCAGGAGGCCGTGGAATCCCACGCAAAGCAGAAGATCCTGGTGGCGGAGGACAATCCCACCAATCGCCAGGTCATTCTGGCGCAACTGAAGGCGCTGGGACACATAGCGAGTGCCGTCTCCAATGGGGCCGAGGCTGTTGATGCGGTCGATCGCGGCGGGTTTTCCCTGGTGCTCATGGATTGCCAGATGCCGGAAATGGACGGCTACGAGGCCACTGGCCGTATTCGTCGGTCGGCCCATCCGCGCATTCCAATCGTCGCCCTTACCGCCAACGCCATGGCGCAGGATCGCGAAATATGCCTCCGCGCGGGGATGGACGACTATCTCGCCAAGCCGGCGGAACTTGCGCAACTGGCGGCCATTCTTGGCAAGTGGCTTCCGATTCCGCCTGCGGCCCTTTTGACTCCTCCCTCCGCGGAGCCTCTTCCTATACCACCCGTGGTCCTCGTCTTCGATGAGGCGGCGCTGCTGCGTCGTCTGGTGGGCGACCGGAAGTTGGCGAGCACTGTGCTGGCAGGCTTCCTGGAAGACGTCCCCTCCCAGCTGAGACAATTGCGTCTCCGCTTGGACGAGCAGGACGCGAAAGGCGTCCGCTTGCAGGCGCACACTCTCAAAGGGGGTGCCGCAACCGTGGGCGCGGATGCCTTGCACGCCGTTTCGCTCGAAATGGAAGTGGCCGCCAAAGCCGGCGACCTGAAGCGCTGCCGCGAACTTTTGCCCGGCCTCTGCGTCGAATGCCAGCGCTTCAAGGCTATGCTGGAACAGGACCGATGGGTCCAGACAAACGGGGTCTGAAGGAGAACCATACATGGGCATCTTGGACGACGAATTAGCTCTGGATTACCTTGCCGATTGCCGCGAGAATCTGAGTGTCATGGAGACCGAAATTCTGGCCATCGGGATGGGCGGAGGTGCGGAGGAGGACGGCCGGCTCGACCGCGTCTTCCGGGCTGCCCATGCGATCGGCGGGCCTGCTGTCTATTTCGGGTTGACCAGGATCCACGAGTTGGCATATCGAATTGAAAACCTGGTGGCTCTGATCCGCTCCCGTCAACTTGCTTCGACGAAGGAGCAAGCCGACGCCTTGCTTGCTGCCACTGACCGGTTGCGCGAATTGATAAGCGACCCTCAAAACAGCAATCTGGCCGAAATCGCGGCCGTCAGCGCCGATTTGGATCGGCTGCGGCAAGGCCAATCCACCACTGTCGATTTGGCCCCTTCCGTTCTTTCAGCCACCTCTTCAGCTTCCATCGACGAATTGGCGCCCACTACAGTTCAAATCATTTCTCGACCCTTGCGCATCCTGCTGGTAGAGGATGATTTTGCCTGTCGCTTGCTGCTGCAAACCTTCCTCTCCCGCTATGGGCAATGTCATATCGCCGTCAACGGAGAAGAAGCCGTCGACGCCTTTCGCATCGCTCTCGACTGCGGCCAGCCGTACGATCTCATCTGCATGGATATCATGATGCCAGTGATGGACGGTCGTGAGGCAGTTCGCCAGGTGCGTGCTTTGGAAGAATCCCAAGGAATCCTGTCCACATTTGGAGCCAGGATATTCATGACCACGACGGTGCAGGAAATCAAGGAAGTGTTCCTTTGTTTCAAGGAACTTTGCGACGCGTATCTGATGAAGCCACTCGATCTTGGGCAACTTCTGGACCAAATGAAGTTCTTCCGTTTGCTTGATACCCGTTCCATTTCAGAGTAGGAGATCTCTGATAACCGCGTCGACTCCGCGAACGGTTAGAGCGGCCCTTGGCGCTTCTTCAAGACAGGTGAAAGCTGTTACTGGGGAAGAGAAGTTGTCATATCAGGCAAGCCACTTTTCCGGTTCTTCGATTGCTCCAGCCAGATCGTGCAGGAATGTCGCGGCCTTCGCACCGTCTGCAACGCGGTGATCGACAGAGAGGTTCAAGCGCAGCATGGGCCGCACTCCGACACCGCCTTCGATAGGAACAGCGCGGTCTTTGATGGCTCCTACAGCCAGAATCGCGGCCTGTGGTGGTGTGATGATGGCGCTGAACGAATCGACGTGGAACATGCCCAGATTGCTGATGGTGAAAGTTCCACCCGTGAGGTCCGCGAGACGCAGATGGCCGTCGCGAGCGCGTTCGCTCAGGACGCGACGCTGGCGGGCGATCTCGCCTAATGTGGCGCTGTGCGCGTTAGCCACGACCGCCGCCACCACGCCTTCGGGCACCGCCATGGCAATGGAAATATTGACATCGGGATTCAGCCGGATGCCGGCGTCCATCCAACTGGCATTGAGGCGGGGATGTTTTGTGAGGACGCGCGCGACAAGTGCGACCAGCAAGTCCGTGTGTGTCAGCTTGACCCCGTGCGACTGCTCGATAGCCGGTCCCAAGGCCGCGCGTGCCCGATTCAATCCACTCGCGTCGACTTCTCGCTCGACGAAAAAGTGCGGCACGGTCGTCCAGCTTTGCGCGGTGCGTTCGGCCATCAGGCGGCCGATGGAACTGAGCGGCTCCAGTTGCTCGGCGGCAGGCGCAACCGATTGGCTTGCCGGTACGTGGTTCGCTTTGGCTTCAATTAAAGCCCTGATATCGGACGCCAGAATCTCGCCGCCGGGCCCCGTGCCTTGCACTGCGTCAAGATCGATTCCCGCTTCTTTCGCAAGCCTCCGGGCCTTCGGCGAAATCTGTCCAATGCTGCGAATAGCTTTTTCAGCTTGTTCAGTTTGTCCAGATTCGCCTGCAGCCATATCGTTCGCCGCTTTCACATTTGGCGATTCCTCCAAGTCCCCCGCCGCCTGGATAACTCTACCGTCTGCTCCCGGCAAACTCTCTCCAGGATCGAGGATCCAGGCAATCACTTGCCCAACGGGGATATCTTCTCCGACTGCGGCAGTGACCCCGGCAAGAACTCCGTCGGCTTCCGCTTCGACTTCCATCGTGGCCTTGTCGGTTTCGATCTCAAGCAGCATCTCGCCTTTCTGGATGCTGTCGCCTTCTTTTTTGAGCCAGGCGACCAGTTTCGCGGTCTCCTGGGCCACTTCAAGCGCGGGCATGATCACACTGTTCGCCATAGATGATCGAGCAACAAAGACCTGGGTCTTCCTGCCTAACTCCTCACTCTTTCCGATTGCGCGCTGGCTGCAAGCAAGTTGATGACATCCTGGCTGGGAGCGGATTCTGTCTCTCGTATCGTCGGCAACGGCCCACCCACGGTGTAGTAGTGCGCACCGGCAACCAATAACTTTTCGGCAGGAAATCGCGTGATGATTTCGTGCCCGGTCTCGGTAACGACGATTTCTTCTTCGATGCGGGCCGCGCTCCAGCCATCGGTGGAAGGCCAGAAAGTCTCCAGCGCGAAGACCATGCCAGGCCTGATCTCCTGTGGATGATCGAGCGACACAAGGCGGCTGATCACAGGCTTCTCCCAGATGGCAAGGCCGATGCCATGACCGTACTGAAGCGCGAAAGCGGCCTCTTCATTGGGGAATCCGAAGTCAGTCGCCTTTGGCCAAACCGACGCAACCTCGGCCGTTGTGCGGCCCGGTCGAATCAACTCGATCGACGCGTCAAGATAATCGCGGCATCTTTTGTACGCATCCGTCATGGCCTGCGAGGCGGAACCGATCGTGAAGGTGCGGTAGTAACAGGTCCTGTAACCCATGTAGGAGTGGAGAATGTCGTAGTAAACCGGATCGCCGGGTCGCAACATGCGGTCGGAGAAGACATGAGGATGAGGATTGCAGCGTTCCCCCGAGATGGCATTCACAGCCTCAACGTATTCCGAGCCGAGGTCGTAGAGAATCTTGCTCACCAGGCCCACGGCTTCGTTTTCACGCATGCCCGGTTTCATGGCCATGTAGAGCTCGTGGTAGGCGGCGTCGACCATGCCTGCGGATGTATTGAGCAGCGATATCTCGTCCCGCGTCTTGATCACGCGAGCCTCGGACATCAACTGCTGGCCGTCCACTACGGTGATGCCTTCGCGTTGCAGCGCGAACAGGACAGGTAACTCGATAATGTCGACGCCGACCGGATCTTTGTGCAGGCCGCGCATCTCAAGCTCGATGCGGATCTTCTTGGCGACGTCTTCAGCGCGGCCGTGTTCGGGAGACATGGTGCCGCGAAGCATCGAGATGCCGGGCCTGGAGCGCTCGCCCAGCCAGGGACAATGCAGTTGGTGGTGGCGCGCCGCGGAGCCAAAGTCCCAGAGGATGGGCTCGTCGTTTTGCGGAAGCAGCGTGAACCGGTTGGCCTTGTCCTGCGCCCAGGTGCCGATATGCGTGGCCGTCAGATAGCGCACGTTGTTCATGTCGAAACACAGCAGCGCGCCCATCTCGGATTTCGCCAACAGGTCTTTGGCGCGCTGCAATCTCTCTGTACGCAGGCGTTCGAAATCGATCCGTTGTTCCCAATCGACCGCCATGGTTCCCGTTGTCGGCAATGCCATTCTGACTCTCCTGATTTGTTGCGGGCTACTTTCCGCAGAGCTTGCGAGCCGCCTCAAAAACCGACTGCGGCGTGGCCACGGTCAAGTCCTCAAGCGGCGGGGAAAATGGAATCGGAACATGCATCGCGCCCATGCGAAGAACGGGTGCATCGAGGCTGAAGAATGCCCCCTCGGCGATGGTCGATGCCAGTTCCGCCGTAACCCCGTAACGGCCGTAGCCTTCATCCAGCACGATTGCGCGCGAGGTTTTCTTTGCCGACTCAATCATCGTACGTTCGTCGAGCGGCCACAGCGTGCGTGGATCCACCACCTCCGCGCCGATGCCAATCTCGGCCAGCAAATCCGCCGCGCTAAGCGCCACCTGCACCATGCTGCTGGTGCCAACCAGCGTAATGTCCTCGCCCACTCGCTTGATGTCCGCAACGCCGAATGGGATTGTGTATTCTTCGCTAGGCACGAGGCCTTTCAGCTTGTGGTGCATCATCTTGTCTTCAAAGAAAACCACCGGATTGTCGTCGCGAATCGCAGTCTTGAGCAGGCCTTTCGCATCGTAAGGAGTGGAGGGAATGACGACCTTAAGGCCGGGCACATGACAGAACCATGCCTGCAGAGACTGCGAATGCTGCGCGGCCGAGCGGCGCGTGGCTCCGAGCGTAGTGCGCAGAACCATCGGCACCTTCCATTTGCCTCCGGACATGTAATGAACCTTTGCTGCCTGGTTCACCATCTGGTCCATCGTCAGGGTAAGAAAATCTCCAAACATGATGTCGACCACCGGACGCAACCCTGTCATTGCGGCGCCGACTGCAATGCCGGTGAATCCCGCTTCAGAGATCGGCGTATCGAATACTCGCTCGGTCCCAAACTCCTCGACCAAACCGGAAAGAACCTTGAAGGGTGTTCCAGCTTCGGCCACGTCTTCACCAAGGATGCAGACGCTCGAGTCGCGCCGCATCTCTTCGGCGAGAGCCTCCCGAACAGCCTGCGCAAAACTCAGTTCCCGCATGGTAGCGTCAGGCATAGACGTGCATCTCCACTTCCTCGGGTTTTGGATACGGCGCGGCGACGGCGAAATCCACTGCGGCTTTCATCTCCATGCGAACTTCAACTTCGAGCGCGGCGAGTCCCGATTCATCCGCCAGCGATTGATCGAACAAGCGGCCGGCCAACATCTGGATGGGGTCACGCGTGGTCTTCCATTCCTGCTCTTCCTCCTTCGGACGGTAGTACTCGCGATTGATATCTCCGACATGATGGCCGGTGTAACGATAGGTATTGCAGAGCAGGAAAGCCGGGCCATCCCCAGCGCGGGCACGGTCAATCAACCTCTTGGCAATGGAATAGACCGCCTGCAAGTCCTGCCCATCCACGGTCTCCGCCAGCACGCCGAAGGCTGCCGCCCGGGCGCAGATATCTCCCGCCGTGGTCTCACTGAAATGCGTGTATTCGTTGTACAGGTTGTTCTCGCAAACATAGATCGCGGGCAGCTTCCAAAGCTGTGCGATATTCAACTCTTCGTACAAGACGCCCTGGCCAAGTGCGCCCTCGCCGAAAAAACAAACAGCCACGCGACCATTCTCGAGCTGTTTCGAGCTGAAGGCCGCGCCCGTCGCAATTCCCATGCTGCCGCCAACGATAGCATTCGCGCCGAGGTTGCCAGTGGCCGGATCGGCTATGTGCATCGACCCACCTTTGCCACGGCAATAGCCCGCCTCCTTGCCCAGAAGCTCCGCAAACATCAGCTTCGGGGAAGCGCCTTTAGCGAGGCAATGCCCATGTCCGCGATGCGTACTGGTAATGTAGTCCTCGTTCTTGAGTGCCTCGCAAATCCCCACCGCGACCGCCTCCTGCCCGATGTAGAGGTGCGCAAGACCGGGCATGATCGCCCCTTTATAGAGCTCATTCACCTGCTCTTCAAACAGCCTGATCCGCACCATCTGCCGATAGGCATGCATCCAGCGATCCGTCGAGAGTTTGGGGAAGCCGGCGGTGTGGACTGTTGCGGAATTCATTTTCCCACTCCTGTTTCGATGCCCGACATGCGTGCCAACACGTCGAAGATGACTGCGTAGTCCAGCTTGGTCCAGTTCATTCCTCTGGCCGCGGTCAGGAACTCGTTGGTCACTGCGGTAGTGGGCAGTGGAACATCGAGCTTCCTGCCCATCTCCATTGCCAGCAACATGTCCTTCTGCATCATGTTCACGTCGAACCAGGCTTCCTCCGGCTGCTCAAGCACGAATGGTCCCCGGTACTTGAGCACGGGAGATGCAATGGCGCTGTTGATGAGTACATCCACTGCCACCTTGCGCGGAATCCCGCTCTTCTCGGCCAGCAGCACGCCTTCTGAAAAAGCCAGCATCTGCACGGCAAGGCTGAGGTTAATGGCGATCTTCAGCGAGAGCGCAAGACCGTTGTCCCCTACATGGGTCACTTTGGGCCCAATATCTTGGAGCACTGGTAGCACGCGCTCAAAAGTCTCCTTTCGCCCTCCGACCATGACAGATAGATTTCCTTGCTGGAGCGTGATGACGCTGCCCGACACAGGGGAGTCCACCATGTCTGCGCCGGTTGCTCGCACCTTTTCGGCCATCTCCCGGCTCAATTCGGGATTGATGGTGCTGATGTCGATGAAGACCTTGCCGGCGCTCAGTCCGGCCAGCAATCCATCCGGCCCCTCGGCAATCCCTTTGAGCGCCGCGCCATTGGTCACCATCGCAAAGACAAAGTCAACCGACTCGGCGACCTCCCGGGGGGACCTGGCAAGATTCATCCCTTGCTTGACCAGCCACTCTGCCTTGGCTGCAGTGCGGTTATAGCCGGTTACTGAGTGTCCCTTGCTCAGCAACCTGCTGACCATTTGGCCTCCCATCACGCCGAGGCCTACAAAACCGAGATTCGCCATTTGTTCCGCCTTTCGATTTTCTTATGTCAGAGGACGGGCCCGGTTCTTGACGGCAGCACCCGCCTCTGCCGAATCCTCACGGATCTGTTGAAGATGAGCCCGCATCGCCTCATGCGCCAAGGCCGGATCGCGCCGCTCGATGGCCTCCAGAATCCGCTTGTGATGGATCTGTCCTCGTTCCGGCCCACCCCTCACTCCGAAGATGCCAAGACGCTGTTCGCGCAGCACACCCACAATCGAGTCCAGCAAAGACAGGACCAGCGGATTGCCGGCGGCCTCAGCCAAGGCAAGGTGAAAATCCAGATCCGCCTCGATATAGGCCTCGGGATTCTGCATGCTGCGATCCATCACCGCTACAGCCTCTCGCATCATTGCCAACTGCTGTTCTTCAATGCGTTGCGCGGCGAGAATGGTCACCTCAGGCTCAATGATCCCGCGCAATTCAATGAGGTAGTTGGGGTCCTTCAGATCGCCGCTTTTGAAGAACGAGTCAAGCGACTGCCGCATGGAATGCGAAGTGCCGGAGGTGACGAACGTGCCCCGTCCGGAGTGCGACTCCACCAGCCCCTTCTCCGCAAGGGTCTTGATGGCCTCGCGTACCGCGGTGCGGCTGACGCCGAACTGCTGCGAGAGTTCACGCTCTGTCGGCAACTGGTCCGCCGGCTTCAAACTGCCCGCCAGGATCGATTCCTCGATCTGTTGCACGATCTGTTCATAAAGGCGCGATGTTCGCACCGCCTTGTAAATTTGCATCGGCATCTCCTGGGATGGGCCAACCTTGAGATGTGTCCTGATCGCAACATTGCACAGTGTGCCAAGGGTCGAAATGGTCATGAAACGTGGCCCTCTTTGCTGAATTGGCATGTTGTCATACCAATTATCGGCATCCCCTTCGGTCGGCTCGATATTGAAGGTTGAGTTATCATACCAATGCTCCAGTTCTTTCCACAAACACCGAATCCCGTTGTCCTGGGTAGTCCACTAATCCTCTACCCACACCGTCTTCACATTGGCGAACTCTCGTATGCCGAAGGCTCCAAGTTCGCGGCCAAAGCCCGACTGCTTGACCCCACCAAAAGGAACCCTTGGATCGGAGGCGACCATCTTGTTAACGAAGACCATCCCGGCCTCCAATGCCTCAATGAAGCGATCGCGCTCTGCCGGGTCCCGTGTCCAAACGCTCGCGCCCAATCCAAACCGTGTGTCATTCGCGATCCGAATGGCCTCGCCTGCATCCTTCACCCGGAACAGCGAGGCTACCGGGCCGAAGAACTCTTCCCGATAAGCCGGCGAGTTGCGGGGAATGTCGGTCAAAACCGTCGGCGGATAAAAGCAGCCTGGCCCAGCGAGCGGCCTGCCCCCGGTAACAAGTTTCGCGCCGGCGTCGACTGACTTCTGCACATTCTCCTGAAGGTCGCGTACCGCCTCGGCTGAAGCCAGCGGGCCCAGTTCGGTCTTCGGGTCAAGAGGATCGCCGACCCGCAGCGCCTTCATGCGGCGCACCAACTCCTGCTCGAAATCGTCGGCAATGGACTCTTCCACTATGAAGCGCTTCGCTGCGATGCACGACTGCCCGTTGTTGGCCACCCGCGCCTTCACGGCCGTCGCCACTGCCTCTTCCAGATTGGCGCTGGACATCACGATGAACGGATCGCTTCCACCCAATTCCAGAACCACTTTCTTGATCCGTTTTGCCGCGGAGACACCGACCTGGATGCCTGCGCCTTCGCTTCCGGTCAGGGTCGCGGCAACCACACGCGGATCGCCAAGAATGGCATCCACCTTGTCGGCGCCGATCAGCAGTGTCTGGAATACGCCGGCCGGGAACCCCGCACGCAGAAACACGTCCTCAATTGCCAGGGCGCTCTGCGGAACATTCGATGCGTGCTTCAGAAGGCCAACATTTCCGGCCATCAGTGCCGGCGCCGCAAAGCGAATCACTTGCCAGAAGGGATAATTCCACGGCATGACGGCCAGAACCGGCCCCAGCGGCTGGTAACGGATATAGCTGCTGCTTGCGCTGGTTTCGATCGGCTCGTCGGCCAGAAACCGTTCCGCATGTTGGGCATAGTACCGGCAGGCCCAGGCGGACTTCACGGCCTCGTCGATTGCGGCCTGAATGGGCTTGCCCATTTCCAGAGTCATGAGGCGTCCGAATGTGTCCTTCTCCCGCTCCAGAATCTCCGCGGTCCGCAGCAGCCGTTCTGCCCGGTAGGCAAAGCTGGTGCTTCGGTAGGCCGCAAAGGCCTCAGCCGCCAGATCGAGCTTTGCGGCCAGCTGATGGTCCGTCAGCGGCGCAAAGGTCTTCAGCAGATCCCCGGTAGCAGGATTCATGCTTGCAATGCCCATCTAGAGTCCGTCCTTTTCTTTCGGCCTAAGGTGTCGCTCCGATCCGGGCGACTCTGTGGTCTGACATATATACCGCAGACGCCCGGTAATTTGTCAACCAAAATCTTCAATGGAGATATTTGCTCAAACTACTTGACTGTCATTTCTCCATCGTGGTAAAGCTGTCAGACCAGATGGCAGTGTCAGAAGATGGAGGTCCAGGCGTGCCGTGAAAAAAACGAGATTTGGTGAGATCGCCCGGTCGATTTCGACGGAGCGAAGGATGGCCATATTCCCCGTGGCCGTTCTCTTTTGCGCGTTTTCCTGTCAGCTGGCGAGCGGCCAAAGCAATACTGGCCGCATCCTCGGAACCGTAACCGACCCCTCGGGAGCAGCTGTCGCCGGAGCATCGGTCTCCGTGACCGACCAGCAGCGGGGAACCTCGCGTTCCCTTGTGACCACCCAGGCTGGAGAATATGTTGCCCCAAACCTGACCCCCGGCACGTACAAGGTCCGGGTTGAGGCCAAGGGTTTCAAGAGCGCCGAGCGATCGGCCATTGAAGTTGCCGTTGCGTCCGACACCCAGATTGACCTCGCCCTGCAGACCGGGGAAGCCACGGAGACCGTCGTTGTCACCGAACAGGAACCGCTCATCGACACGACCTCCTCAACCCTGGGAGGCACTCTCAGCAACCAGGAGATCAACGAGCTTCCTCTGAACGGCCGCAACTACGAGAACCTGTTGCAGCTGCGTCCGGGGATTGTGCGCTATCCCGGCGGGGGCTTCTCGACGACCAGCACAAATGGGCTCCGCGCCGAAGACAACGCCTACATCGTCGACGGCCTCTTCAACAGCGAGCCCTTCTCCGGGCAGAGCATCATCAACGGAGCGGGTATTGCCGGCGACTCCGCAACCATCCTCCCTGTCGATGCCATTGAAGAGTTTCATCTGATTGAGAATCCCCCGGCGGATTATGGCTGGAAGCCTGGCGCCATGGTGAACGTGGCGCTCAAATCCGGGACCAACGCGCTTCACGGCACAGCCTATGCCTTCGGTCGCGACACCCCGATGGACGCGCGCAACTACTTCAATACCGTTGCCTCGGGACCCAAGAATCCCCGCAACCTGGAGCAGTTTGGCGGTACAGCTGGGGGCCCCATCCGCAAGGACCGCATGTTCTTCTTTGGCGGGTACGAGGGGCAGCGCTACTCGGTGGACAGCATCAGCGCGCTCACGACTCCAGCGACGGTATCGCTGGCCAGTTCGGTGCCGGGTGGAGATCCGGTCAACAGCGTGCCCGATGCGATAGCCGGAGTGATCGCGGCAGGAATCGCCCCCAGCGTGCCTAGCTTGAAGATTGCCGGCTGCACGGTCGGGCCGCCGATCTCGTGCAACGGCAGCGGCTTCCCCACCAACAATGCCACCAACCCCGCAAACCCGACCACCATCGACTTCGGGCTCCCCAACGACGTAAGCAGCGACAACGCGGTTGCCAAAATCGATTGTCAAATCACTCAGAACAACAGCCTGAATGGAATGTATTTCCTCGGCAACAACAACGGCACCGTGTCGGACTCGGATCAGTTGCAGACAAAGTGGCTTACGCTCATCCACACCCGCGCGCAGGTCGCCGGGGCCACCTGGACCTCGGTCCTGAGCACGCGGCTGGTGAATGAGTTGCGCTTTGGTTACAACACCCTGTACCAGCCCACCTACGTCAACGATCATGGCGTGACGGCAGCGGCAGGCTATGGCCTCAACACCGGCATCACCAATCCTTTGTATGGCGGTTTGCCGCGCATCAACATCGCCCCCTTCTACATCTTTCCGCAGGAATTGGGCGGCTTCAACTGGCCCAAAGTGCAAGGGCCTGACACCCGTTTCCAATTCATCGATCACGTCTCCTACATCGTCGGCAAGCACGCTCTCAGGTTCGGTGGCGAACTGCACCACGACAGCTTCACGGGCGGCGCTTACGGAGGCGGCCGAGGACGCATCAAGTTTGGCTTTGGAACCGATGCATTTCCTGGTGCGTCGTCGCTGGAGGACTACTTTGCGGGAGTTCCCACATCCGCAAGCCAGCTTGTCGGCGACCCCACCCGGCAGATTCACAACTGGGGTGTTGCCGGGTTCGCTCAAGACGACTGGCTGGCGGCCAAGAACCTCACCATCAACCTCGGTCTCCGCTATGAGATGAATACCGTGGTGAAGGATGCGCACAACTTGCTCGGAAACTTCGACCCTGTGCGCGGTCTGGTGCAGGTTGGCCAGGGGATCGACGCTCCCTACAATGGCGACCATACCGGTTTTGCGCCGCGCCTGGGCTTTGCCTGGGATGCTTTTGGCAACGACAGGACTGTGGTGCGCGGCGGCGCCTCACTCATTTACGAAACGCTGAACTGGGAGTCCTTTTTGGCTCTCAACAATTCGCTCGGCATCAGCACTATTCCCACCGGAGCGCTCGGCGTTGGTCCTGGCGGATCGGCTGGAACAGGGTCGATCGCCGTGGGCACCGTCAACTTCTCGGGGTCTGACCTGAACTGGAATGCAGGCTATAACTCAGGCCCAACTACTGTTTTTCCGACGGGCACTATCGACTGCGGAGCCAACCCATGCAGCATCCTCGGCATAGTCCAGAATCTGCGCACACCGGAGGTTTTCAGTTGGAACCTCAATGTCCAGCATGCCTTCACCACCAACCTCACTTTGGAGGCCGCCTGTGTTGGCTCACATGGGTCCAAGTTGGTGGGGATTCATGACATCAACCAAAACGTGCCCTCCCTGGATACGCTGGGCAACGAGCAGTCGGGTCGGCCCTTCAACGCCCAGTTCCCATTCCTGAGTTTCATCTACCAGATGGGAAACATCTACAAATCCAATTACAACGGCTTGCAGGTCACGTTCAACGCACGCAACTATCGCCGCCTCACCTTTGTCGCCGGCTATACCTACTCGCATTCTCTGGATGACGTGGGTGCAAACTGGGACTTTGGCGCGGGCCTCGGCATACCCCAGGATAGCGCCAACCCGCAACGCGAGTACGCGAGCAGCGACTATGACATGCGGCATCGCTTCACTTTTTCTCCCACCTACGACATTCCGGGAAGAAGGGGCTTAGCCCAAATGATGGAAGGCTGGCAAGTCACATCGATCGTCAGTCTCTATGGAGCGCAACCCTGGGGACCAATGGACGCCGGAAACGACCTGAGTCACACCGGAGAAGCCACCGACCGCTGGGACTTCTTCGGCAAGCCCGGGGACTTCAAGTCGGGCGCCAATCCAACCAACTATCTGGCCGGTGACGGGAACTTCGACACCGCTGCAAGCGCGGCTGAAAGTGATCCAGTCTGCTCGGCACATGCACGCGATCTGACCTCGCTCAATTTCGCAGGCTGTTACAAGGTCAACAACTCGGTCATGACACCGCCTGCTCCTGGCACCTTTGGCCTGATGGGAAGGAATATCTTCCGCGACGCCGGCTTCAAGAACTGGGACTTCTCGCTCGACAAAACCTGGAAGTGGCGCGAGCGCTACTCCGCGCAGTTCCGCGGAGAGCTATTCAACATCGTCAATCACCCGAACTTTGCAAACCCTTATGGCGGCCAGAACGGCTGGGCGCACAACGATCCATCCGCAATCGGCAGCTTCGGTTGTGGATGCGCAACACCTGACGTTGCTGCTTCCAATCCGGTCATAGGCTCGGGTGGCAGCCGCGCCGTGCAATTGGGCCTCAAACTCTCGTATTAGTAAGTACCGTGACTACATGATTTGGAGGATTCGCCCATACAGATTGGGTGCCCCTGGTCTCGATTTTGAGACCAGGGAAAACACAAGTCGAAACGGTCACGGTACTGGAAACCGTTCGGGCAGATAGATGCCCATCTCCGCTATCTCACTGCATCAACGCAGGCAGATGGAAGAGACTCGTCATTCACCGAACCGCCATCATTGCCCGGAGGGCAACCCCATATCTTTGAGGAGACCCCATTGAATCTTCGTTGTTCTTCGAAAACAATTCATCGAGGGAAAGCAACCACTTTCCACAAGAAGATTGTCGCCAAATCTGCTTTTCTGCTCGTCGCTTGCGTTGCCACGATCCCAGTTACTGTTTTTGCGCAGGAGCACAAGGAACGAACCATCGACGAGATCAAGGTTGAAGCGATTCACCGCGCCGAAGTGGGCGGCTATCCACTCATTGGGCTAGACCCGAAGGACGTGCGCGAAGCCTTCCAATCCATTCACACGCGCGACAAGGACGAATGGGCCGAGGGCTTCATGGGAGTTGCCGACCGCTACAGGTCGGAGGGCAAAGCTCTGGAGACAACCGACCCCAAGAAAGCAGACGCCGAGTTTTGTACGCGCCTGGCATCTTTACTCCTTCGGGCGCTGGCCCTCGGAGACCTCCTCGCCAAAAAAGAAGATCGCCTACGCCAAAGCCATCGATGCGTTCCTGGCCCACGCGCGCTTCATGGATCCGCCGCTGGAGGTCGTCCACATACCCTTCGAAGGTAAGGAGATTGTCGGGTATATGCGACTTCCCAAAGGCGCAGCCGGGCCGGTGCCCATGGTGATTGCCGTGAATGGGCTGGACAGCCGCAAAGAAGATTTGTCGGAGAGCTTTTCCGCAATTCTTCCTTACGGCATTGGCTACCTGGCTGTCGACGGACCAGGAACGGGCCAGTCTCCCATCAAGGCCAGCCCGACCGCGGAGCGCATGTTATCCAAGGTCCTCGATTACCTCGCCACGCGCCCCGAAGTGGACAAGACGCGCATCGCAATGCACGGCGTAAGCTGGGGGGCCTATTGGGGAACCAAGATGGCAATTCTCGAGAAGTCTCGCCTCAAGGGCGTCAGCGTTCAATCGCCGCCGACGGACCTCTTCTTTCAAAAGGAGTTTGTGTTGAACTCGCTTCTTGGCAACCGCGAATATCTTTTCGATCAGATCCCTGCCATCATGGCGATCTTTGACAACGTAACAACCCTTGACCAGGTTGTCGACGAGTTCCAGAAGATGTCGCTGGTGAATCAGCATCTTCTCGGCCAGCCCACAGCGCCCATGCTCATCCTCGCCGGCACGCATGACACGCAAGTACCGATCTCCGACATCTATAAACTGCTTGACAGCGGAGACGTTCCCAAAGATGCCTGGATCAACCCACAAGGTGGTCATCTGGGCCGTCAGGTTGGAGTCTGGCCCGATCCACGCATCTTCAAGCAAGTGATTCTTCCCTGGCTGGCTAGAAACCTCGAAGCCAAACCACTGGACGCCACGCGCTGAGACGAGTTCCGCTCAGCTGCGTGCGACTTCGTAGCGATAACTCTTGTCAAGGAGATTCCATGTTGAAGTATCTGATAAGTGCAGCCTTGATGGCGGCAATTGCGACAGGCACCGGCCACGCCCAATCCAGCCCGACAGTGACCATTCCGGTCAAGAAGACCGAGGCTACCAGCGGCAGGAAAATGTTCGAGAGTTATTGCGCGCCTTGTCACGGAGTCGACGGCAAGGGCCATGGCCCGGTTGGCTCCGCGCTCAAGACGCCTCCTTTCGACTTGTCGATGTTGAGCCGCACGCATGCCGGGCAGTTTCCGACCAAGCACGTGATTGAAGTGCTGCGGTTTGGAGTTGATATTCCTTCGCATGGCTCGACCACGATGCCGATATGGGGGCCGGTCCTTGGAAATATGAGCAGCACCAATCCCGCGGAGCAGCAGCTCCGGATAAATAATCTGGTGGAGTACCTGAAGACGATTCAAATGAAGTAGGACCAGCGCTTCCGGTTCTTCAAGGAGCGCGGGGAATGACCCCTTCGAGTCTCCGAAGGCTGGTAAAGGCGCCAGGACAGAAACATCGAGGGCTGCTCCGGGTTCCGATTCCCGGGGTCGCCCAGAGGCTTGTGACCTTGAGTCATTAACGGCCCGATTTGAGTTCCGGTGCGCCTGGTAAAGGGAAGCGTTCCTCTGCTGCCAATGAAACCTCGGTCGAAATCGCAAAGATCCCAGCAAGCCGATTCAGGGCCGGGCGCTTTGCTTCAGTAGCGTCTTTCAGGTTGGCCTCGATCTTGACGCGTCGGTGCAGGGCGCAGCAACTCCTGAATCGTCTTGACGCCTTGACCGTGTTGCCCATGGACTGCTCGACCACCACAAGGCTGCGTGCCGCTGCCGCCTCGGTCCGCCATGATTCTCGTCCCGAACGGAGCCCCCGCGAAAGTTCATAACAGGCTCTGGACTCGTTCGGCCCATGCAGAATCTCCCGGCGGCCGGTACGGAGGCTCATCTCAGAACCTGGCTTTCAGAGCACCGCTATCCGGACGGACGAAATCGGATTTTAAATTTGGCTGCATAGAGCCGTGTAGATTAGTATGCGTCCTTGTGGAACCGCGAAGTTTGTTTTGAGTTCTCAGTTTCAAATCATTCTGTAATCTGGACGGCGCGAATGAAAATGCAATCATCGAGAATTGTTCTAGCCGGTGTGGTTTTGCTTCTTGCCCTGATGGCTCTTCTTGCAGGTGGGGCTGCGCGACGCGAATCCGTCACCATTGATGAAGTAGCGCACATCGGGGCGGGTGTGAGCTATCTGCAGAAGCTGGACATGCGGATGAACGAGGAACACCCTCCGCTCGCGAAAGTGCTGGCTGCGCTGCCGCTTGTGCTTCAGGGGGTGCACGCCGACTACTCCCACGAATCCTGGACCTTCAGCGGCAGTGGACTTTTCAAGCAGATTCTCGGCGAATGGGTCTTCGGCCACTGGCTGATCACGCGCTGGAATGACCCTGTTGCAACGGTCTTCTGGGCGCGGCTGCCCATGCTTTTCTTGACGCTTGTTCTGGGGTTTGTTCTCTTTCTCTTTGGCTCGCGTCTGGGTAATTCGTGGGGCGGACTGCTCTGTCTTTGCGCGTACGCCACCATGCCTGTCATGCTCGCGTTTGGCCCTTTGGTCCTGACCGACATCGCAGTCACATTGTTCTTCGTGCTGACGTTGTGGACCTTTGCCAACATGTGGCAGTCTCCATCGCGCGGGACGATCCTGCGATTTGGCCTCGCCTTTGGCGGGGCACTGCTGTGCAAGTTTTCGGCGGGACTTCTATTCTTCTGTTTTCTTGCGTTCATTCTCAGCCTCCGCTGGCGTCCGGCGTCGGAACAGCCGGCAGACAAGGCGGAGCTTCGGCGATGGCGTCGCTTGCGCTGGTGGAGCCTCACCAAGGGCATCCTCCTGGCTGCGCTGGTCGTCTATGCCGTTTACTTTGTGCTCTCGTGGAACGAGCCAACCGACTCTCTGGGTTTTCTTGGACATAACTCGGCAGCGCTGCTCCTGCGCAGAGCGCTCATGCCGCCCTGGATCTACTTGCGAGGTCTGGCGATCTTCGTTTTTATCGGGAAGCCGGTCACTTTCATTCTGGGGCATTCGTACCCAAAAGGCGTATGGTTCTACTTTCCGGTCTTGTTCTTGCTGAAATCACCGTTAGCCTTTCTGCTTTTGCTTCTCCTCGTGCTGGTCGTTGGCCTGGCTGCAAAGTTTCGTCCGATACCCCTCGCCGTGATTCCCGAAGGGATGGGGCTGCATTGGCGGGCACTGTGGGTTTTCCTTGTGGTCTTCAGCGGCGCATGTTTCCTTAGTCGATACCAGTTCAGCATCCGCCACTTCTCGGTTCCCTTGGCACTGCTGGTGCTCTTGCTGGCGCCGTTGCCGCGCACTTTGGAACTGTTGCGCCGCCCAGGTCGGCCTGTCGCCCGCGTCGGTGCATGGCTCACGGTCGCGTTGGCGTTGGCATCGGTTGCGACGGCAGTTCGCGCCTATCCCCACTATCTTCCATTCTTGAACTCATTGAGCGGCGGCCGTCCCGGCTACGATTTGATGAGCGATTCCAATCTCGACTGGAACCAGGGATTCCTCGATGCGGAGAGTTTCATACGGCAACGCGGCTTGACCCATGTCTTGATCGATGAGTATGGATTCTCGGAACCCTCGGTGTATGTCCCTGAAGCGCGATTCTGGAATTGTCAGGAAGCTGTGCCCGGGGATGGCGGCCAGTGGGCTATCGTTTCGGCCGATATGATCGAGGACAGTCACAACTGCACCTGGCTTCTGCGCTATCCGCATGAGGCCTTTTCAGGCGGAAGCATGTATGCTTTTCAACTCCCGGGCGTGATTCCTCCGGCGGGCACTCCGGACGGTCCGCCTTTGCCTGAGAACTATCGCAAATTTGCCGGCGTTCCTCTTCCCGGAGACGGCCGGCTCATGTTCCTCGACAGCATCCGCGATCCGCAGCAACTCCAGCCGACTTGGGATCGCTTGATGGCGGCAGGGGCAGAGATGCAGAAGCAACAACGAAGCTCAAAAGCAAAACAATAGGGCGCAGCGGCGGGAAAGCTCTTTGAGATCCTCCTCCGGCTCCAGCGCGGCGGGAGTGCAAGAGATCTCAATCGTCATGGGACCTTTGAGAGAAATCGGCCCCCGCAGCGCACTTGCAACTTGTGCTTGAGACTCTTCGTGCCCGTTCCGACTGAAACATTGGCGAGCGCAGAGCCCCGAGATTCGTGCCTTCTCACCCTGTCCACAAGGACGCCGCTGGCGGTCGGGGCGTCGGCAAAGCCTCATGACTTTATCCGCATGACAACTTCATTGCGATATCGGGCGCGGCGGCAGCGGGTCGTGGATGCTTCTGGGCGCAGGCGGCATTGCGGGTGGTCCGCCTTGATTGGGCTGCGGATTCGCCTGCGGCTGCGGCCTTCTGAACTGTGGGACTTCCGTCTGGTCGTAGAGAAAGTTAACTAAATGCCCAGGGAAGATCATGAGGCGCCTGTTCAATTCGTTCCCATACGGGGTGCCATCCAGTTCCGAGCGCGGCATGCGAAGCTCTGTGAGGGAATCGCGCGGCCCCACATACAAGAGTGCATCCGCCGCGTCGGCGAGTTTCAAGGGAGTCGCAGGAGTGGTGCCGCCGTTGATAACCGGCATCGCCGGCAATTCGCCGGCCCAGTTCCCGGCAAGGGCGACAATCGCAGGGATTGGCCAGGCGTCAAATCGCTTATCCAGATCGTCGTAGCCGCCCGCCACGTTTGTCCCAAAGACAATCAGGTAGGGATCGGCGCCGGCAGCGCGAAGGGCGCGCTCGACAAGACCAGGGCCATTGCGGCGGACAAAGTGACCTGAGCCCATGATCAGCAAGGCGCGGTGATGTTTCGCCAGAACTTCGTCCTTGACTACCTGCGCATACCATTCGTCGCGGTGCGCCAGATACGGCCCCAGGTCCTCGGCATCCTTGATCCGTTCCCAGTCACCGTAAGGATCGCCGAGTAGGATGCGGATCTGGTGCTTGCCGCGGCGCTTCATGTTCGCATCCCGCACGGCATTGTAGAAATGCTCATATACAGGGGATGGAGGGCCGACCGCTCCGATGACGTTGCGCCATGCCTTGCGCACCTGCTCGATTGGAATGTTTTCCCCCGTTATGTATCGATCTACCGATTTCTGATAAAGCGAATTGCCGAATTCCACCACAATGTCATCGACGCGGTTGTCGAATTCAGGCGCGCTGACAAGGTTGCACAGCCATTCATACTCCTGCTTGTTGGCGTGTGCCTCGCCGAACATCACGATATCGTGTGTCGTGAACGCCTCGACGACTGCGCGAGTGGCATCCTGAGGCTGCGGCGGAGTTTCCTGCGCGGTTGCAGCAAGCAGCAGGACTGCCGACACCGGTATGACGATGACCGAGAAGAGCCTCCATGCCTTCATGCGGTACCTCACAATAAATTGCCGAGTTCACTATAAACGGTTGCCCCGGAATTGGCATAGGGTCGCAACGCAAGATCGGACCTGCAATTCGATTTCCTTCATGGATTGCAATTTGGCCCTGAGTCGGTGTTTCCAGCCAATTCGTTCATCGAGAAAGGGATACGCGCCAGATGCAAGATAGGAATCGGCAAACGCCGGTTGCGACTGGGCCCCTCAATCTTGGGTCGGACGCGGCCTCCCAGTCGCCCCGACATCCCGGTGCCAAACCGGAGTCGATAAGAAGTGCATTTGCGATTTAGCACTATTCCGGGTATGCAACCACACCGCCAAGCTATCCCGTCAATCCTCGCGGAGGACCTTTACTGGCTCAACACTTGCCGCGCGTACCGCTGGCGCCAGTGACGCGAGCGAAGCAACCAGCAGGATAAGCCCTACGACGCTCGCATATGTAGTGGGGTCGAGTGCCGTCACGCCGTAGAGCATTCCCGCGAGAAAGCGGCTCAAAACCAATCCGAGAGCCAATCCTGCGAAGCAGCCAATGGCTGCCGCGCGTAACCCCTGGAACAGAAAGCGCGCAACAATCTGGCTGCGCAAAGCCCCCAGCGCCAGGCGCACGCCCACCTCGCGCTGTCGCATGCGGCCCATATAGCTCAGCGTCCCATAAATGCCGATGCACGCCAATGCGATGGCCGTTGCGGCGAACAGAGAGAGCAATATTGTGCGCAGACGATTCTCAGTCGACGCGTCGTCGAGGTGTTCCTGGAGCGATGAAATGCCGTAGACCGAGCGACTAGGCTCAAGTTCATGAATGCGACGCCGAATCGTCTCGGCCATTGCCATGGGGTCGCCCTGGGTGCGCACCAGGTAATTGGGGAACGGATTCGGAGCGTTGAAGCAGGAGTAGACAGTCGGCACCGGCTGGATGTTCAAACCCTCTTCCCGAGCATCGCCCACAATTCCACGGATCATGCCCTGTGGCTGGAAATCGTTGTACACCGCGCCCGACAACTGGTGACCGACGGGCGAGCTATCGCTCATGTACTTGTTCGCGAAGGCTCGGTTCACCACCACATCGCTGGTGTTGGACGCCTGCCTGCAGGCTTCACCGGCGAGCAGAGGAATCTGCATGGCGCCGAAATAGCCTGCGGAGACGAAGCGGCTATCGGCCAGGATTGGGTGGCCGGGTTGCAGATTTCCGTCGATCTTGAATTCGGTCGGATAAGGGAAAGACACTCCGGGGAGCAAGCCCGATGTTGCAACCTCCGATACCCCGGGCAACGAGCGGAGACCGTCGAGCGTGCGATCGATGCGCTGGGTTACACCCGTCATGTCGCTGGTTTCGCTCCAGGAGCCGCTGACCTGGAAGGTGAGAACGTGACTGGGATCGAACCCGGGGTAGACGCGTGTAATTGCCTGCAGGCTGCGCAGCAACAGTCCCGCACCGATGAGCAACGTGACGGCGAGCGTGACCTGTGTCATGACCAGCGCCAATTGCAAGGGGTTTCGTGTGGAGACTTGACTGCGGCTTCCCGCGGCTAGCGAATGTGCCAATCCGCGGCGCGTGCCGCGCAGGGCCGGGAACAATCCGCACAGAATTGTGGTTGCCATTCAATCAATACTCCGACTAGGTCGACGAGTTTTCCATGTGTTACAAATCACCGATTCCTTCTTCTTGTCTGTGCTCATGCGGAACTGGAGCACGGAGGAAGATGGGCAGAAAAGTGAAAGTGGCATCCTAGGGCTAAAGTCCGGCTCATTTTACAGGCCTTTTCGACACCATTCGACAAGCTCAAGGCAGGCTCAAAGGCGAGCGATGGCGTTTCCCCCTTCTCGGCAGGAATTCTCCGAGACCGTTGAGTACCCGGTTGCTTGCCGGAACAAACTGCCCAGTCGCCGGCAGAAATATTCCTTTCGTAAAAAATGCGAAGATAGGCAGTAAAACGTTTAAGCTGTACATTTCAAATCTCTTCATGTTAGAAATGCTTCGCGCAATTGTATTAAGATGGCCGGCAGCGACGGGCTCGGAGCATTCCTCCAGCCAGCCCGACAGGATATTCTCCTTGTCGAGACTTGGCGAGCCTTTTAGAGCGAGCGCGAGAAGACCGCCGGCGATTTTACGAATTCTCGCTTCCATCTTCGGACAATCTGTCTTACGAACAGGGGAACAATGAAGCACGGACCCATAGGAAGTTTGCTGTTGGTGATCGCCGTGGTGGCTTCGCAAGCCTTTGGGCAGGCAACGCAAACCGGCATGGAACCAGCCGCTGCAGCGTCTGTGGCCGGGGATGCAATCCTTCTGGATCTTGTGGTTCATGACAAAAAGGGCAAATCCGTAACGGATCTGAAGCCTGAAGAGTTGGCGGTAACCGACGGCGGTTCCCCGGTGAATCTCAGCAGCCTGCGACTGGTGAGCGGCGAACAGCAGGACGAGCACCTGATCACGCTGGTCTTCGATCGGCCTGTTGCACAGGCTGGACAAGAACAGCGAACCGGCTTGTCCATGATGAAGGACGAGCGCGATGCCGCCGAGAAGATTCTCAGGATGACTCCGCAGAACGGCTTTGCATTTTCAGTGCTCAGTATTGGGCGTCGGCTTCGTCTTCAGCAGGGTTTTACCTCCGATCGAAATGCCCTTACACAGGCCATCGACGCAGCCACGGAACCGGAAAAGACCGACAGCGACAACGCCGTTGACCCTGCGGAAAAGGAGTTGATCTCTGTCGTCGTATACGGCGTGGATTTGTCCGGGAAAAGGGCCACAGCGCGCGAACGCTTACTGGCCCAGGCGCTCTATGCGGCCCTCAGGAGCTCCGGCCCCATCGTCCAGGATCAACACATCCGGCCGTCGTTGGCGGGCTTGCTGGCGCTGAGCCAATCGCAGCCGGAAATTGCCCAAAGAAAAGCCATCCTCTACTTCTCTTCCATCCAGGATAAGCAGATCGATTCGCGCGCGCGAGCGGCAATTGAGTCCATCATCGGGACAGCCAATCAGGCCGGGGTCGGCATTTACGTCGTGGATATGAACTCCATCGATGGCAATGGATCGCAGAGGTTGAATTTGAATGCGATTGCCAGTGATAGCTCCGGTTACACGGGTCCGACAGAGGGTTACGGCCTGGCGCGGCGGAGCACCGAGTTGGACCCGCAGAAGACCGATGCCGTCGATATGCTGCATCTTTCCGAGCAGACCGGCGGCAGCTATATCTCCGGAGATCGTCTGCGGAAGTCGGTGGAACAGCTAATCGGCGATATGACCACTTACTACGAGGCATCCTATCCTTCGCCGATCAAGGAATACAACGGGAAGATTCGCCCGGTGGCCGTGAAACCCTTGCGCGCGGGGCTCAGAATACGCACCCAGACGGGCTATCTTGCATTGCCGCCGCGCATGGAAGACGGGAGTCGTCCCCAACTGTACGAGCTGCCGCTGCTGAAGTTTCTGAAGCAAACGCCGTTGCCTGCGGAGGTGCCCTTTCGCGCGCAGATCCTGACAATGGGAGACCATTCCGAGGGAGACGCCAGCACTCTGGCCATCGAGGTTCCGCTGGCCAGCCTGGACGTTCGAAAGGACTCGAATACACCCACCTACACGGCGCATCTGTCGATGGTTGCAAATATCAGGGACCAGGCTGGGGCGCTGGTAGAGCATTTCAGCGCGGACGCTCCTGAACGTGTCACGCTGAGCGATCCTGAGATGAAGAGCGGCGAAGTGATCTCGTTGCAGCGCCACTTTGTGGCTCCTCCGGGAGCATACATTTTGGAAGTGGCGATCCTGGACCTGAACGGCGGCAAGGCGGGGGCGCAACGTATTCCCTTCGAGATTGCGAAGGAATCCGAAGTGCCCTCGCTGAGCAAACTGGTTCTGGTGCGGCGAACCGATCAGGTTGGCGCCGATGAGGATGTCGGCGAGACGCTACACCAGGGGGCGAATCGGGTAACTCCCAATCTATCCGGAGAATTGCCGCCGGGCGTCCACGAAGTCGCCG
>Ga0181516_10000331_pt1 | contig 46019 bp, 36 predicted proteins | sample PEATcosm2014_Bin_25_FD_121104 | JGI IMG/M metagenome (GOLD analysis project Ga0181516, IMG submission 121104) | Peatland microbial communities from MTU Mesocosm Facility, Houghton, MI, USA - PEATcosm2014_Bin01_10_metaG | ecosystem: Environmental > Terrestrial > Soil > Wetlands > Peat | place...
CCAGGCAGCCGTCCCGGAACCGCGCCTCGAACAGCGGCAGCTTGCGGGCGCAGTCGTGCTTGCCCAGGAGCTTGCGCAGCTGGTCCGCCTCGGGGTGGCTCCAGCCGGCCAGGGCCATGCCCACCCGCACCACGTCCTCCTGGTAGACCAGGACGCCGTAGCTTTCCGAGAGCAGCGCGCCCAGGGCCGGATGGCTGGGGACATAGATCTCCTCGCCCCGGGAGCGCTTCACGTAGGTGTCGATCCAGTGGTGGGCGGCGGGGCGGATGAGGGAGCTGTGGATGACCAGGGTCTCGAAGTCGCCCTTGCCCACCCGCTGCTGCAGCTGGCGGGTGGCGGGGCTCTCCACGTAGAAGACGCCCATGGAGTCGCCCCGGGCCAGCAGGTCCTGGGTGGCGGGGTCCAGCCTGGGCTGCCAGAGGCCGGCCGCCGGGGGTTTGCCCGGCCGCTCCGGAGACCGGTCGCCCAGCTCCTCCAGGGCGTCCCGCACCACCGCCAGGCTGCGGTTGCCCAGCAGGTCGATCTTCACCAGGCCGTAGTCCTCCACCCCGTCCTTGTCCCAGGCGGTGATGGACACGCCCTCCTTGGCCGGGGCGGGCTGGGTGGGCACGTGGTGCCACAGCGGGCCCGGGGCGATGACGGTGCCGCCGGGGTGCACCGAGAGCTGGTGGAAGTGCCCCGCCAGCGCCTGGGCCTGGGCCAGGACCGGCGCCCAGGCGGGGTTGTCCTGGATCCCCTGCAGGCCCTCGTCCCAGCCCCGCTGCAGCCGGGCCAGGGTCTTGAGCTCGGCCTCGGGCCGGCCGAAGGCCATGGCCACGTCGCGCAGGGCGCCCCTGGGCTGGAAGTAGACGTGGTTGGACACCATCGCCACCCGTTCCCGGCCGTAGCGGGCGAACACCGAGGCGATGACCGTGTCCCGCTCGTCGTAGGCGAAGTCGATGTCCAGGTCCGGCGGGTCCAGGCGCGCCTCGGACAGGAACCGCTCGAACATGAGGTTGGCGGCGATGGGGTCCACGTTGGTGATGCCCAGCAGGTAGCTGACGATGGAGGCGGCGCCGCTGCCCCGGCCGCAGGTGCGGGTGGCGCCCGCCTCGCGGATGAGGTCGTGCACCGCCAGGAAGTAGCCGGCGAAGCGCTTGCCGCGGATCAGCTCCAGCTCCAGCTCGATGCGGGCCCGGTGCTCGGGGCCCACGCGCGGGTAGCGCCGGGGCAGCCCGGCCCGCACCCGGGCCCTGAGCTCCGCGTCCAGGTCCAGTTCGGCGGGGCAGAGGGGCCGGGGCATCACCCAGTCGCCCCAGTGCATGCGCCAGCCGCCGGCCTGCTCCGCCAGGGCCTCGGTGGCCCGGGCCACCCGCGGCTCCGCCCAGGGGAAGCGGGCCTCCCACTCCGGCCGCGGCACCGCCGCGTCCCGGGGGTCCCACAGGGGCTCGGTGCGGGTGATGGTGGCACAGGCGGCCAGGGCCCGCTTGAGCCGGTGCAGCTCCAGCCCCGCCTGCCGGCGGAAGCGCAGCACCTGGGGCGCCGCCACCGGCAGGCCCCGCGCCAGGGCCGCGGCCGCCTCCCGCTGGTTGCGGCCGTGGCCCAGGAGCGTGGCCGGGAAGCCCTCCCGGGCCAGGGCCTCCAGGCCCTCCAGGGTCTCGGCCAGGAGCGCGCACTCCCGGGGCGGCTGCCCCGGGCGCCCGTGGGCCAGGTCCGTGAGCAGCCGGCACAGCTCGCCGTAGCCCAGGTCCGAATGCGGCAGGGCGCCACAGCTCATCTCCCGCCAGCGGAACCGGCAGCCCAGGAGCGGGGTCAGTCCCGCCGCCAGGGCCTCGCCCCGCAGCCTGGGCCATCCGTGCAGGCCCCAGTCCCAGGCCGCCACGTGGGTGTAGCCCAGGCGCGGCGCCAGCCGGGCGATGACCTCCGCGGGGTAGACCCCCTCCCCGGTGGAAAAATCCGAAACCGCCAGGAGCAGGCTCATCGGGGCACGGAAGGGGGCCGCTGGCCGTCCGGGAGGGCCCAGCCGGGCAGCACCGGCTGCCCGGGGAAGCGGCGGCGGAGCCGGGCCAGGGCCGGCTCCAGGGCGCCCAGCTTGCGGATCTCGGGGCTTTCGAACAGCCCGCGGGCCCGGCCCAGGCCCCAGGCCAGGTGCAGCTCCAGCCGGTGCACCAGGATCCGGCGCTGGGCCTCCTGGCGGAAGGCGGTCTCCACCCGCCGGGCCAGGAGCATGGCGGGTTCCGCCAGGGCCTCGGACGGGGCCCGCCAGCGGTGGGCCTGGCCGTCCACGTCCCACCAGCCCAGGGTGAGCTGCCGGGGCGAGCGGCCCTCGTTCCAGAACCGCTCCAGGCACCAGCAGGCCAGGGGCACCTCCTCCGGCAGGCAGGGGGGCTCCAGCCGCCAGGGGTGGCGGGACTGGTCCAGGGGGTCCGCCAGCATGGGCAGGCGCGGCCGGTCCTCGCCCCGGACCTGGGCCAGCACCTGCCGGGCCTGGACCTCGGGCATGAGCTGGGCCAGGGTGGCCAGGGGCACCGGCTGGAGGTCGCCCAGGCGGCGCAGGCCCAGGCGCTGGAAGCGCCAGCGCAGCCGGGGCGCCAGTTCCGTCAGGCGGGCCAGGGGCTGGGGGGCCAGGAACACCTGCTCGGCCCCGTCCGGGACCAGCTCCAGCTCCGTCCCGCCGCCCTGGTCCGGTTTCCGGCCCGGCATCCGGGTCGCCAGCCGGGCGGCGGTGGCGCTGAGGGAGAGGCCGCCGCGGCTGGCCCAGCCGGTGTGCTGGGCCAGCTCCCGCTGGAGCCGGGCGGCGGTGTCCCGGGGCGGGCCGAACAGCCGCCCGGTGCCCCGCAGCTCCAGCAGCGCCTCGCCCATGTGCCCCAGCAGCCCCTGGGGGGACCAGTGCTGGAGGAACTCCCCCAGCAGGCCCTGGGCCTCCCACCAGGTCTGGGGGGCCGGGTCCAGCACCCGGAGCCCCGGGGCCCGGCGCAGGGCCTGGTCCATGGGCTCGCCCGGGCACAACCCCTCGGCCCGGGCCAGGCGGTTCACCAGCCAGAGGCAGGGGGTGCGCTGGGGGCCGGGGCTGAGGAAGGCCAGGGGCCGGTCCCGGAGCCCGGGATCCTGGAGCCAGGCCATCTGGAACGGCATTTCGGGAACCCACATCGCCAGCACGCCCTACCTCCAAGGGCTTAAATATGGAGTAAAAAAAGCGAAAATCAAACGGCAATTCTTGCCTCATAAGCCCGGGAGTGTGTGATCTCAAACTCCGCGCCTGCCAGACCCGGGGGCTGAAGCTCCGCACCGGCCGGCACTACGACCTGGAGGGCCGGGACCAGGCCGCCACCCGCGTGGGCTTCAGCGGGTTCACCCCGGAGGAACTCCAGCGGGCCGTGGCGCTGATGGCCTGAGCCGGCCAGGTCCGGAAGTCACACCGTGGTGACAGCGCATCTGTACCATTGGAAGGTTTTCCAACTGTACCCTGTGCCGCCGGAGGCGGACTTTACAATCTCCCCAACGGAACCTCCCTCTGCCAGCATCCGCTTCCTCAAGGAGAAAGCCATGACCCTCATCCGGAAACTGCTCCTGTCCGGTGGCCTCGCGGTCATCGCCCTGAGCCTCGCCTGCGGCGGCGGAGGCGGCGGCGACGCCACCCTCTCCGGCAGTTCGCCCACCACCAACGTGTTCGTGGTGGACGCCCCATCCGACACCTGGAGCACGGTCCAGGTGCAGGTGACCCACGTGGCCCTGCGCAACGCGGCGGACCACACCACCACGGTGGTCTTCAGCGGCGCCGCCAGCATCAACCTGGTGGACCTGGACAGCCTCGGCGAGCTGCTCACCGCCACCACCGCCCTTCCCGCCAACACCAGCTACGACCAGGCGACGGTCACCGTCAATCCCGACCCCTCCACCATCACCCTCATTCCCGCCGGCGGCGGCGTGGCCGTGGCCTCGAACCTCATCGAGGTGATCGGCAACAGCATCACCGTGGACCTCAGCGCCGCCCCCCTGGCGGTCCAGACCACCCCGGCCAACGGCAGCAACGCCGTGCAGCTGGATTTCAACCTGGCCGATCCCGTCTTCATCAACCAGACCCCCGGCGGCAACGTGGTGGTCAACTTCTCCCCGGTCAAGCACAAGCCCAGCCCCGTCCACATGAGCCTGATCCAGCTGCACCGCAGCGTGGGCACGGTCGCCAGCACCAGCATCGCCAACAGCACCCTGACCATCACCAAGGCCGGCCAGCCCCTGACCTTCACCACGGACGGGAGCACCCTGTTCTACGATACGGACAGCCACCCCGCCACCGCCGGCAGCCTGGGCGGCATGGCCGCCGGGAACGCCGTGATGGTCGCGTCCCGCCTCCAGGACAACGGCACCCTGTACGCCATCCGCGTCTGGTATTGCAGCCCCGGCACCAACGCCACCCGGCCCGTCTGGTGGTGGTCGCCTGAAGGCCACGTGTCGACCGTGAACACCACCGCCGACACCATGATCGTGGACAATGCCGACGGCACTCCGCGCCACGTCTCCATCACCGCCGGCACCGCCTTCACCTACCAGCGGAACACGGCACTCGGCACCGGCACGGCCTTCCTCGCCAACGTGAAGCCCGGGTTCAAGGTTTCCATCGACGTGGTCGATCCCCTCGCCTCGCCCCTGGTCGCCACCTCGGTGAATATCGAGCGGGCCGTGGACGGCGGCTACATCGATACTGCGACCGCGGTGGGCGGCATCACCTACGGCCAGGTGAGCCTGAACAACCTGCGCACCTACCCCTTCGGTTCCGGCTTCAGCTGGTGGGACTTCGAACAGCCCGCCACCGCCTCGACCGTCATCACCGGTGGTTTCCTGTCCGCCCTGCAGGGGGCCGGCACGACCCGGGTGAATGGCGCCAGCGACCTGACCTGGGACACCACCAACCTCGTGTGGGATGCCAACACGGCGATCCTCATGCCGGTGCCCCTGCCCAAGGCCACCATCACCACCGCCTACACCGTCGGCACCGGCACGATGGTGATCTCCTACAGGGATCCGCTGACCTCCCTGACTACGGCCCAGACCATCACCCTCAGCCCGACCGCCGGCGGCGGCCAGACCGTGGTGCTCCTGGTCACCCCCCAGGCCAGCGTGGTCAGCTCGCAGCTGGATGCACCCGCCAACTGGGCGACGGACCTCACCCCCCTCGGCACGACCAATGTCTGGGTCGCCGAGGTGCCCACCGCCACCGGCCTGGATGCCTACAGCGTGGTGGCCCTGGTCGCCGCCCCGTAGCAGCATCCGGTTTCCTGCCCCAGCCGAGCGGCGCCCCAGGGCGCCGCTATTTTTTGCGGAATCCGGGCCGATGGGGGTTGACCCGGCCCCGCCGATGACCCAATCTCGATTCTGGTCAGGGACCGGAAAGGAGGCTGGGATGATCCATCGTGAACCAAGCGAACCTCCGTCGCGCCGCCTCCTCCTGGGGGCCTGAGCATTCCATGGGGAATGGGCTGGGGGCCGGTCGGGATCGCCTTTGCGGCGTCTGATCGGCAGCGCGGAAGGGCCGCCTTCCGGACCGGCACCACGTTGAACCATGGCCAGGGCCACCGGGTGGAGGACCCATCCCGTTCCCGGTCCGCCGGACCGGACGTTCACTCCGCAGTTCCCCGTTCCGTTGCCCCAGGGAGGTGACCCATGTCCGTTTCCATCACCGACGAGATCATCGACGCCATCATCCAGAACGAGGGCCGGCACGTGTGCCGTCCCGGCCAGCTGCCGCGCTCCGCCCGCGCCCCCCAGGGGCCCCGGAGCATGGCCAGCCTGAAGCCCGACTGGGGCCAGCTGCCTCCCGGCAGCCCCAGGGAAGAAGCTAGGCCAGCAGTCCCTCCAGCTGCCCCGTCTCCGGCAGGTCCTTGAAGCGGTAGCGCTCCGGGAACAGGCCCACCGGCTCCAGCAGGTGGCTGAGCCGGGTCTTCACCTTCTCCCAGGGCACCCGGGCCCGTCCCCGCTCGCCGCCCACCTCCCAGGCCAGCCGGACCTGGTCGGCCTCGGGCAGCCAGGCCTCGCCCATGGCCGGGGACCAGACGGTGTAGCTGGCCAGCTTGCCGGCGGGGGTGTGCTCCAGCTGGAACGGGGCCACGGTGATGGGCTTGCCCGCCGCGCCGTGGCACCGGTCCAGCAGGGCCTTCTGGCGTCCGTACTCCTCCTTGAGCCGGCGCCGGTGGATCCGGCCCAGGAGCGGGCGCACCGGATGCTCCTGCTGGGCGTGGAAGGACTCCCACTGGTAGTGGCGCAGCCGCAGGGGGCAGCCGTTCAGGGAGCGGGGGTCCTCGTTCAGGAACTCCAGCGCGCCCTCCAGGGCCCAGCGCAGGCCCTGGGGATCCTCGGAACCCACCACCAGCAGGGTGTCGCGGCTGGGCAGCACCACCACCGGATCGCCCTCCAGCGGCAGGCGCTGCAGCAGGCCGGGCAGGAGGATGCGGCTGCCGTCCAGGTTGTCCCGCCAGGTGGAGCGGAAGCGCCCGGGGCCAAGCTCCCGGAAGCCGTCGTCGCCGCTCCGGGCCAGCAGGTTGGTCCGGGCCCGCTGCATCAGCCGGTCGAAGTCGGTGTTCCAGAACGCCAGCTCCTCGGCGCCCACGTCCAGCTCCTGGTCCGGGAGGTCCACCACCAGGCTCTGGGCGAAGATGCCCGCCAGGGTCCTGAACTCCGGCGCGGGCCTGCCGCTGCGCAGGGCGAGGGATTCGTACATGAACCGCGGCCGCACCTTGGGGACGATCCAGGGCAGGGCCTCGGCCAGGGTGATCGGGCCGCGGTCGGCGGTCAGGCGTTCAACGAACTGGCGCAGGCGGTTCTGGAACATCGTAAACCTCCGGCCTTGCACCGCCCTCCGGAACCCCGCCGCCCACGGTGACGCGGGAGGGCTGGCGGCGGGTTTCCGGGGAGCGGATGGGTTTGCGGCAAGGTGCTGCGTGCGCTGCTTCTAGAACTGCGACCAGAGGTACTGGTTGGTCACTTCGTGGTGGAACTGGATCTCGCAGGCCTTCACCTGGGCGCCCAGGGCCTTGGGGCAGCGCTCGGCCTGGAGCTGCTTGAGTTCGGCGTACTTGGCGTGCACGTCCTCGCCCAGGGCGTCCACCAGGAACTTGGAGCCCTTGAAGAAGCGGATGGCGTCCTGGATGTTGTCGGGCAGGAACCGGGTGCGGGGCCGCTTGTTGACGTCCTCCAGCTCGCCCACGGGCCCTTCCAGGCCGGTGCGCAGGAGGCTGTAGAGGTTCAGGTAGGGGTTGGCGTCCGGGGCCACCGAGCGCACTTCCAGCCGGGCCGACTTGGAGTTGCCCAGGGGGATGCGGATCATGGAGCCGCGGTCCACCGCGCTCACCTTGATCTGGTTGGGGGCCTCGTAGTGGGGGTCCAGCCGGCGGTAGGCGTTCACGCTGGGGTTGAGGATCAGGCAGAGCTCCTGGGCGCTGGTCATGGTCCGCTGCACGAAATCCCAGGCCGCGGCGCTCATGCCGTCCTTGCCGGCCGCGTCGTGGAACAGGTTCTTGCCCTGCCGGGACAGGCTCAGGTTGGTGTGCATGCCGCTGCCGTTGACCCCGGCCAGGGGCTTGGGCAGGAAGCTGGCGGTGAGGCCCATCTGGGCCGCCACCTGGCGGGCCAGGAGCTTGTACAGCTGCACCTGGTCGGCGGCGGTGTTGGCTTCGGCATACATGAAGTTCATCTCGAACTGGCTGGGGGCCACCTCGGGGTGGTCCTTCTCGTTCTGGAAGCCCATGGCGCGCTGGGCTTCGGCGGAGGAATCGATGAACTGGCGCAGGGAGTCCCCGGGCAGGCTGTGGTAGTAGCCGCCGGTGCTGATGAACTCGAACGTCCCGGTCTCGTTGTAGCGCTGCTCGGCCTCCTGGCCCTTGAACAGGAAGCCCTCGATCTCGTGGGCGGCGTTGCAGATGACCCCGTCCTTGGCGTACAGGGCGTCGGTGTAGTGCTTGAGCCGGGCCCGCATGTCCCCGGCGTAGGGGCTGCGGTCCTGGTTCTCCACCAGGCCGAACACCAGGACCTTGCCGGAGCCGAAGATGTCGGAGGGCATCCAGTAGAAGGCCGGCCAGTCGATGGTCAGGCGCAGGTCGGATTCCGCCTGCACCGCGAAGCCGCGGATGCTGGAACCGTCGAAGGTGAGGTTGTCGCTGGACTTGAGCAGGAACTTCTTGTCGTAGTCCAGCATGTGGAAGCGGCCTTCCAGGTCCGTGAAGCAGACGGTGACCGCCTTGATGCGCTTCTCGTCCGCCAGGTACTTCATGCGCTCTTCGCGGATCTGGTCCGCCGGCACCCGGTTGAGCCGCTGGGCCTGGGCCTGGAGGTTCATCTCTTCCAGGGTGTCGTAGGGAATTTCCAGGAAGTCGCGCAACGGGGTGAAAGCCATGGGACCAATCTCCTAAGGTGGGGAAGCGATCTCTTCCTTCCTTAAGTTTTATCCTAAATCAGGTCAAAATTGTATTAAGAATTGCATAAACTAATTCTTCGAGGCGTCGCGCTTCTCCTCCAGGGCCAGCCATTCCAGCTCCAGCTCCTCCAGGGCGGCCTTGGCCGCGTCCCGGTCCCGGAGGGCCTGGTGGCCCGGGGCGTCGGCGGTGATGAAGGCGCCCGGGTCGCCCAGGGCGGACTCCAGGGCCAGGATGCGGGCATGGAGCTCGGCCATGGCCGCGTCGATCTCCGCCAGACGGCGCTCCTCCTTCTGGGTGAGCCCGGCCTTGGGCCGCTGCCCGGACCGGGAAGGGGCCTTGGCCGCGGCGGACTGGGACGCTGCCTCCCGGGTGGCCGCCTGGGCCTCCTGGGCCCGCTCCCCGCGCAGCCGGCGCACGGCGGAGGGATTGCCCTCGTACAGCTCCCAGCGGGGGGCGCCGTCGGGGTTCCAGGCCAGGGTATGGGTGCTCACCGTGTCCAGGAAGAAGCGGTCGTGGCTCACCAGCAGCAGGGTGCCGGGATAGTCCATGAGGGCCTCCTCCAGGTTCTGCAGGGTGGGGATGTCCAGGTCGTTGGTGGGCTCGTCCAGCACCAGCAGGTCCGCGGGCTGGAGCATGGCCTTGGCCATGAGCAGGCGGTTCCGTTCGCCGCCGGAGAGGGTGGCGGCCAGGCGCTTCTGCTGGTCGGCCGGGAAGCCGAACCGGGTGAGGTAGACCAGCACCAGCAGCTCCTGGCCGCCCACCTTCACCATGGAGGCCCGCTCGGCGATGTTGTCGGCGATGCTCTGGTCGCCGCGCAGCTCCCCGCGGCCCTGGGAGATGGCCGAGACCGAGAGCTTGGGGTGGCGGCTGATGCGCCCGGAGGTGGGCTCCAGCTCGCCCAGCAGCAGCTTGAGCAGGGTGCTCTTGCCGCAGCCGTTGGGGCCGAGGATGGCGATCCGCTGGCCCCGCTGCAGGTACAGGCTCAGGCCGCCGGCCAGGTCGGCGGGGTTGCCCGGGTAGCGGAAGCCCAGGTCCTCCACGGTGATGAGGGAGTCCGAGCGGTTGCTGCCGCCGGCGAAGGTGAGGGCCTGGCGCTCCTCCAGGCGGGAGCGGTCGTGCACCTCGTCCTTGAGGTCCAGCACGTCGTTGATGCGCAGCTTGGATTTCCGGGAGCGGGCCTTGGCGCCCCGGCGCAGCCAGGCCAGCTCCCGGCGCAGGCGGTTCTGCATGTGCTCGGTGAGGCGCGCCTCCCGGAACTCCTTGTCCGCCCGTTCCAGCAGGTAGTCGCTGTAGGAGCCGTCGTAGCTGGTGACCGCCCCCCCTTCCAGCTCCAGCATCCGGTCCACCACTCCGTCCAGCAGGTGGCGGTCGTGGGTGATGAGCAGCAGGGCGCCGCCGAACTGCTGCAGCCAGAGCTCGAGCTTCTCCACCTGCTCGGGATCCAGGTGGTTGGTGGGCTCGTCCATGACCAGCACGTCCGGGTCCTTGAGCCAGGCCTGGGCCAGGGCCACCCGCTTGCGCCAGCCGCCGGAGAGGCTCTCCACCGTGGCCTCCAGGTCCAGCAGGCCCCAGGTGGTCTGGGCTTCCTTGAGCCGGGGCTCCAGGTCCCAGCCCATGTGGCCCAGGTGGTGCTCCACCGCGTCCAGTTCCCCGTGCAGCCGGTCCTGGCTGGCCCGGTCCAGGGTCTGCTGCAGCTGCTCGTGGATCTCGGCGTGGCGGGTGATCAGCGCCCGGTGGTCGGCCAGGGCGCCTTCCAGGGCGGTGCGCACCGTGGCGTCCGGGGCGAAGTGGGGATCCTGGGCCAGGTGGGCCACCCGCAGGCCCTGGGTGAGCACCACCTCCCCGGCATCGGGGCTGTCCTCCCCGGCCAGCAGCTTGAACAGGGTGGACTTGCCGGCGCCGTTCCGGCCGATGAGCCCCACTTTCTCCCCCATCTGCAGGCCGAAGGTGAGCTCTTCCAGGATGGGCTGGGCGCCGAAGCGCTTGCTCACCTTCACCAGACCCAGTGCGATCGCCATGCCCACTCCAATAGTCCCTCAGCTTCTCATGGTAATGGTGGGGGCTACGGGTTGGTACGGGTCCCTGGGGGGGCGTTGCCGGGGAATGCCGTGCTGGCGCCCGCCTTTCCCCAGCAACGGTTCAAATGGTTTGAGTTGGCCGTGTGCCACGGGCCAGGTTGGGTGGTTCATTGAATTTGTTGGCTGTTCCGGCTTTTTGGGCGACTGGCGCGATGGGTGATTGGAAGGAAGATTTAATTAAATATTTATAGTAGCATGGGGGTTCCGGGAAAGCTGTCTTTCCCTTCCGGGACTTCCATGCGCATCGCCTTCCTTGCCTTCCTGCTCTTGATGCAGCCCGCGGTGCGGGGGGAGGGGCCTGCTCCGGCTCCTGCGCCGGTGCCGGGGCCGTTCGTGGTGGAGCCGTACCTGCAGCTGGGCAGCGCGCCGGCGGCGGATGCCCTGACCCTGCTCTGGCACGGGGCGGACCGGGACCAGGCCTGGTCGGTGCAGGTGCGCCTGGGGGGGCGCAAGGGCTGGGAGCTGACGGTCCAGCCCGACTGGACGCGGGTGGCGGTGGCCTCGGTGGAGCCGCACCGGGTCTACCGTGCCGTACTGCGGCCGCTGGTGCCCGGCGCGCTGTTCAGCTACCGGGTGCTGCTGGACGGGAAACCGGTGTTCCAGGCCCAGGCCCGGGCCCGCAAGGGACCCGGGACAGCCCAGCGGGTGGCGGTCATGGGCGACCTGGCCACCAACCAGGTGACCCCCAGGGCCGTGGCCTGGCAGCTGTACCGGCACCGGCCGGACCTGGTGGTGGTGCCTGGGGACATCGTCTACCAGGACGGGCGGATCCCGGAATACCGCCGGTTCTTCTTTCCCATCTACAATGCCGCCCGGGCCGGCGCCGGCACCGGGGCGCCGCTCCTGCGCAACACCCTGTTCGTGGGGGCGCTGGGCAACCACGACGTGGGCGAGCGGGGGCCCAAGCATCCCTTCGCCGCCACCCCGGACGGCATGGCCTACTACCTGTACTGGCAGCAGCCCATGAACGGGCCGGCGCTGAAGCCGGAGGGACCCCACGCGCCGCCGCTGGTGCCCGGGCCGGACTGGACCTGGCAGCCCTTCCTGGCCGCCGCCGGGAACCGCTTCCCCACCATGGGCACCTTCTCGTTCGATGCCGGCGACGTGCACTGGACCGTCCTGGACTCCAATCCCTACGCGCGCTGGGACGATCCGCAGCTGCGGGACTGGCTGGCCCGGGACCTGGAGGCGGCCAAGGGCGCGGTCTGGCGCTTCGTGGTGTTCCACCACCCGGCGTTCAACCTGTCCGAAGGCAACGCCTATGTGGACCAGTGGATGGGCCGGATCTGGCCGCTGCTGGAGCAGCACCGGGTGGACCTGGTGTTCACCGGGCACATCCACACCTATGTGCGCACCCAGCCCATGCGCTTCACCCCGGACCCGGACAGCCTGGCCGCCCTGGATCCCCGGAGCCAGCGGGGGGACCTGAAGGGCCAGCTGGCCTGGGACACCGCCTTCGACGGCAGGAAGCACACCACGGCCCGGGGGGTGATCCACATCATCACCGGGGGCGGCGGGGCCCACCTGCACCTGAAGGGCAAGTCCAGCCTGATCCGGCCGAAGCCCTACGTGGCCCGGATCGTGTCCGAGGAGAACTCCTTCTCGCTGCTGGACATCAAGGGCCGGAGCCTGCGGTTCCGGCAGATCGGCGCCCAGGGCGAGGAACTGGACCGGTTCGTGCTCACCAAGTGAGCTCCCACGCGCCCAGTGCCCGCACCAGGTTCCGCAGCTGCTCGTCCTCGGTGGTGTGGAAGCGGCTCACCAGCTTCCAGCCCTGGGCCACCTTCTGGTAGCGGTGCAGCCACAGGAAAGGGCCCTCCCAGGGGCCTTCGGGTCCGGTCCGGGTCTTCACCAGGAAGGCCACGGTGGTCCAGGGCCCCCGGGACAGCACCTGCCGGCCCACTTCCTCGAGCCCGGACTCGTCGTCGTGTTCCAGGATGAGATCGTCGATGTCGGGGATGATCATGGCCGCGCCTCGTCGGAGATCATGATCCCATCGGCGATGAGGGACTGCACGAACTCCCGGGACGCCGCGTCCTCCCGGTCCAGCGCGCCGCCCCCGGTGACGCGCCGCAGGAGCCCGGCCTGGGCCGCGCTGAGGGTGCGCACCCCGGGTTCGCCCAGATGCAGGTAGACGATGGCCTCGCAGGGCCGGGCCGGGAGCATGAAGCTGAGGTCCTCCAGCTCGGTGATGCCGGCGCCCAGCTGGTCCAGCAGCGCCTCGGGGTCGTGCTCGAAGGCGGCGAAGCAGGCCTGGGGGCTCAAGCGGAGCGGGCCGGCGGCGCCGTCCCGCGGCTCCGCCGGGGCGGCCTCCGCCAGGGCGCCGGAGCGGCCGAAGTAGGTGGCCAGGTCCGCGGCCACGTGGCCCTGGCGCGGGTTGGGCCGGTCCCGGAACGCCTCCAGGACGAAGCTCCGCTGCAGGGCGGTGATCTCTCCGGGCGGGTTGGCGTCCAGGTGGTCGGCGAATTGGGCGAAGCACTGGGCCGGGGTGAGCTCCAGGGCCGCCAGCAGGAGGGCGAACCAGGGCACGGCCCGGCCCTGGTTGTAGAACCGGTCGCAGGCCCCGGCCAGTCGTTCGGCCCGGTCCAGGTCGGCGGCGCTGAAGGTGGGCGAGGACAGCACCCGGTACGGGTTGTGCCGCTGGTGCTCCAGGCCGAAGCCCGCGGCGGTCTCCCGCAGCCGGGTGCCGGGCAGCACCGACAGGCGGAAGAGGTCCAGGTGGTTGGGCATGAGCTCCAGGGCGAAGTCCAGGCTGGCCTGGAACCCTTCCAGGGTGTCCCCGGGCAGGCCGTAGATCAGGTCGAAGCCGTAGGTGGCGCCGGCCCGGTGCAGGAGCAGGATCTTCCGGCGGAAATCCGCCGGGTCCATGCTCCGGCCGATGTTCCGCAGCACCTCGTTGCGGGCGCTCTGCAGCCCGATCTGCAGGGTGCACTTGATGCCGGCGAACAGCTGCGCCAGCTCCCGGTCCAGGAACTCGCTGCGGATCTCGAAGAAGAAGTGGATGCCGGGGGCGGTGGCCCGGATCAGGCGCAGCACCTCCTTGGCCTGCCTGCGGTCGTAGTTGAAGGTGGGATCCAGGACGAACACCTGGGCCACCTGGCGCTGCTCGAACAGCCGCAGCTCGGCCGCCACCCGCTCCATGGGCACCCGCCGGGTGCCGGAGCCGCCCCGGGATTCGAAGCAGAAGTCGCAGCTGAACGGGCAGCCCCGGGACAGCTCCCACAGCTGGCCGGAGTAGTCTCCGGGGTCCAGGGTGCCGTCCAGGAAGGGGCTGGCGAGGGTGGCCAGGTCGCCGATGGGGGCCGGGCGCAGGCCGTCCCGCACCGCCTCCGGGCCGGCGCCCTCCAGCAGGCGGCCCATGGCCGCCACGATGAGCTCCTCCCCTTCGCCCGGCAGCACGAAGTCCACCGCCGGGTCGCCCTGGACCCCCAGGCAGTCCGCGGTGGCTTCGGCACCGCCGGCGAAGACGATGATGGCCGGGTCGGCCCGCTTCAGGAGGGCGGCGATGGCCAGGGCCAGGGTCCGGTTCCACACGTACATCGAGAACCCCACGGCCCGGGGCGCCAGGGCCAGGATCCGGCCTGCGCAGGCCTCGGCGGAGTCCTGGAGGAACAGGTCCAGGATCCGGGTCCGGAGCTGGCGCGGAAAGGCCCGCTTCAGGGCCGAGGCGAGCATGGCCGGGCCCAGGGGCACCGCCCTGGGGGAGGCTTCGAGGTGGATGGCCACCAGTACCAGTTCCATGATTCGTGCCTCGATCCGGGGGCCCGGCCGGGTCCCGGCCCTGGATCCCGGGGCTCGGCCCCACCTGAGCATAGCCCGATCAAAATGGTCGGCAGGGGACCAAACTGATGGGCTCCGGGGCGGACGACCGGCAGGGGGCCCCCGGCCCAGCGCCGGGACTGCCGAGGATCCGTCCGGCGGCCCCTGGTGGCACGGGACTTGCCTGGGGATAATCCGGCTTCTGGCACCCCAAGGGGGCCTGGGCCGGGTTTTGGATAAAACCATTCATGAAGACTTTAGAGGTGACCATGAAATTCCACGGGACGATTCCCTTCGCTTCCGCCCTCCTGCTGCTCCCGGGCCAGGCTCCCACCACCCCGCCCATGCTGCCGCCGGCGGCGGTGGCTCCGGCCGCCGGCGCGGCGGCCCAGGGGGCCCCGGCTCCGGCGGCCCCCATGGCCGCCGCGCCGGCCATGGACCCTGCGGCCCAGGGCCCGGCCATGGTCCACGGCACGGCCCAGGCCATCAACTACCGGCTGCTGGAATCCTCGACCCGCATCGGCTTCCAGGGCACCAGCCTGCTGCCGGACGGGAAGGGCCTGGCCAAGGTGAAGACCAAGGCCGGGCTCACCACCATCAAGGCGAAGTTCGAGAACCTGCCGGCCCCCAACAGCTTCGGTGAGGCGTGCCTCACCTACGTGCTGTGGGCGGTCTCGCCCGAAGGGCAGGCCAGGAACCTGGGCGAGCTGCAGGTGAAGCACGGCAAGAGCAAGATCAAGGTCACCGAGCAGCTGCCGGCCTTCGGGCTGCTGGTCACCGCCGAGCCCTATTTCGCCGTGACCCGGCCCAGCGATGCGGTGGTGCTGGAAAACACCGTCGGCAAGGAGACCAAGGGCAAGGTCGAGCTCATGCAGGCCAAGCTGGACCTGGTGCCCCAGAGGCAGTACGCCCGGGAACTGGCCGCGGCGCCGGCGCTGCCCTCCAGCCCCAAGGAATCGGCGTCCATGCTGCAGGCGCGCCAGGCGGTGCGCATCGCCCAGGGGGCCGGGGCGGAGAATTACGCGGCGGCACCCCTGGAACAGGCCGTGAACTACCTGCACCAGTCCGAGACCTCCACCGCCGACGCCAAGACCGTGGTGATGACCGCCCGCTCGGCCACCCAGTCCGGCGAGGAGGCCAGGGCCATGGCGGTCCTGGGTGTCCAGGCCGAGGCCGTGGAATCGGCGCGCAAGCTGGCCCAGGCCAGGATCGACCAGGCCCAGGCCGAGGCCGCCCAGGCCGCCCAGGCCTCGGCGGAGTCCGCCCGCGAGGCCCAGCTGACCACCAAGGAGAACGCGGACCTGCGCGCCAAGCTGTTGGCCCAGCTCAACGGCATCCTGGAGACCCGGGCCACCGCCCGCGGGCTCATCGTCAACATGTCCGGAGTGCTGTTCAAGACCGGCAAGGCCACCGTGCTGCCCGCGGCCCGGGAGAAGCTGGCCAAGATCGCCGGGGTCCTGGCCACCCACAAGGGCCTGCGCATCGAGGCCGACGGCTTCACTGACAGCACCGGCACCAGCGACTTCAACGCGCGGCTGTCGGAGGACCGGGCCAGGGCGGTGCAGGACTTCCTGGTGAGCCAGGGGGTGCCGGCCGAGGCCATCATGTCCCGGGGCTTCGGGCAGGACCACCCCATCGCCTCCAACGACAGCGAAACCGGCCGCCAGGAGAACCGCCGGGTGGAGCTGGTGCTGACGGGGGAGGGGCTGTCCGGGCCGCAATCCTGAACCGAGGCGGCTGCCTGGGGGCCGGGGCGCATGGCGTTCCGGCCCTTGACAGGCTGTGGCCCAGGAGCGACACTCGGGCATGACGTGAGGAGTCCATGAGCCTTCCGCTGCCCAAGCATCCTGGCTACACCCTCGACGACTGGCGCACCTGGGAAGGGCGCTGGGAACTCATCAACGGCGTCGCCTACGACATGACCCCAGCCCCGAACCTTGAGCACCAGCGCGTCTCGTTCAGGCTGGGGAACATGATATTCAATGCCCTGGAAGCCGGGAAAAACCAGTCCGGAGGCGAGTGCGAGGCCTTCGCGGCCCCGGTGGATGTCTTCCTGGGCGAAACCGTTGTGCAGCCGGATCTGGTGGTGGTCTGCGATCCCGCGAAAAAATCGGAGCGGGGGATCGAGGGCGCGCCGGATCTGGTGGTGGAGATCCTGAGCCTGCGCACCGCAGGGAAGGACAACACCCGGAAACGATGGCTGTACGAAGCCGCAGGCGTGACGGAATACCTGATCGTCGACCCCGACGAACGGGTGGGGGTCCTGTTGCGCCTGGAGGGTGGGCTGTACGTGGAAGCGGCTCATCTGGAATGGGGGGCGACGGTGGCGCTCCTGGGGGGAAAACTCACCGTCCAGTTGGGCTAGGCCGGCCCCCATGACCGAGGCTGATCTCGTGTCCGCTCTGGAGGCCGCCCTGGACCATGGCGATCCCAGGATGGTTGCTGGCGCGCTCGGGACCATGGCCAGGGCGCGTGGCATGTCCCGCGTCGCCAGGGATGCGGGCCTGAACCGCGAATCCCTGTACCGTGCCCTGGCTCCCGAGGGCAACCCAGAATTGGCAACGTTCCTGAGGGTCATCCGTGCAATGGGGATCCACCTTCATGCCACGATGGAACCCGTGGTCCCAGAGCCGTCCGGTCTGGGTCTGCCGGAACGGGGGAATCTGTATTAGGGTTAATGGCATGCCTACCCATGCCGAAACCCCCCTGGCCACCTACACCGAGCGCCTGCCCCAGGTGAAGCGGGAGTTCCGGCTCTACCCGGACCGGGTGGAAGTGGCGGCCAAGTGGACCTTCGGCCGGAACTTCGCCACCACCATCCGGCTCCGGGACCTCAACGCCCAGTTCAACACCTTCCGGGTGAAGAACCGCTGGTTCGGCAAGGCGGTGGTGCTCGGCTCCATCGCCGTGGCCTGCGCCCTGGTGCTCTCCCTCCCCCGCTACCCGGAGCTGATCCGGCGCTTCTCGGTCCTGGGCTGGCCCCTGGCCGGGGTGGCCTTCGCGGTGGCCCTGTACAGCCTGCCCCGGCGCCAGTTCGTCCACTTCCCGCGCCGCAACGGCAACCCCGGCCTGGACATCTGCAAGGCCGGGCCGGACCGGGACCGGTTCGAGGCCTTCGTGGCCGCCGTGCGCAAGGGCATCACCCAGGCCTGACGCTCATCAGTCCCACCTGGCCCAGCCAGGTCCAGCACCTCGTTCAGGGCATCGGCGATCTTGCCGCCCAGCCCGGTCTTCTCGATGGGCATCCGGGCATGGAAGTCGCCTTTGCGGAAGGCCGCCAGCACATTCAGCAGATCCACCGGATCCAGGTCCAGGTCAGCGGTTGCGTCAAGGGTCATGGGAGCCTCCCGGACACGGGCCCCGGCGCGGTTGGATGAGTGTTGCATCCGAAAGGTATGAATCCGGATTTGGGACACAGATCACTGCGGGGCCTCTGCAGGCCAACTGCCGGCAACCGGCCCTTGGTTCCCGGAGGAGGCGTGGGAGTTTTCCGTTCCGGCGCCGGGGACGGGCCCCGCCCCCCGGGGAAACGGGGCTGGCAATGGGCGCCCGATCCGCTATTTTCGATGGGGGGCATCGCCCCGGGGAGTGCGGATGAAGGCGAATGGTTAGGAACATCCCGGCGAACGGCCTGGGCGATTCCCGCAGGCGCGCGCTGGTGATCAGGGCCGGCCTGGACGAGCGCAGGCAGGCGGAGCGGGCCCTCCAGGAGAGCGAGCGCATGCTCGGCCAGCTGATCCGCAACCTGCCCGGGTTCGTCTACCGGTCCATGGAGGCGGGGCAGTGGACCCTGGTCTACCTGAGCGAAGGCTGCCGGGAGATCACCGGCTACGGCCCGGAGGACTTCATCGGCGCCCGGAAGCTGGACTTCCACGACCTGGTGCTGCCGGAATTCCGCGAGGCCAACCGGCTCAAGTGGCGCGAGGTGCTGAGCGAGCGCACCGTGTTCGAAGGGGAGTATCCCATCCTGGCCGCGTCGGGCGAAACCCGCTGGCTGTGGGAGCGGGGCCGCGGCACCTATGACGGGCAGGGGCGGGCGCTGTTCGTGGAAGGGTTCATCACCGATATCACCGAGCGCAAGGCCGCGGAGGCCGCCAAGCGCCACCTCCAGGCCCAGCTGAACCAGGCCCAGAAGATGGAAAGCCTGGGCAGCCTGGCCAGCGGCGTGGCCCACGACATGAACAACGTGCTCGGGGCGATCCTCGCCCTGGCCTCCACCCACGTGGAGCTCCAGGTGCCGGGCAGCCAGGCCCAGCGGGCCTTCGGGACCATCATCAAGGCCGCCGAACGGGGCGGCAAGATGCTCAAGGGCCTGCTGAACTTCGCCCGGCAGACCCCGGCCGAGGAGCAGGAACTGGACTTGAACCTCATGCTCCGGGAGGAGGTGGGCCTGCTGGAGCGCACCACCCTGGCCAAGGTCCACCTGTGTCTGGACCTGGCCGCCGACCTGCGGCCCATCCGCGGGGATGCCAGCGCCCTGGTGAACGCCTTCATGAACCTCGGCCTCAACGCCGTGGACGCCATGCCCGGAGGGGGGACCCTCACCCTGCGCACCCGGAACCTGGACGCAGCCCAGGTCCAGGTGCTGGTGGAGGACACCGGGTGCGGCATGGCCCGGGAGGTCCTGGCCCAGGCCCTGAACCCGTTCTTCACCACCAAGCCCGAGGGCAAGGGCACCGGGCTGGGCCTGGCCATGGTCTACAGCACGGTGAAGGCCCACCAGGGCGAGCTGGAGATCCAGAGCGAGCCCGGCCAGGGGACCGCGGTGCGGATCCGCTTCCCGGCCTGCGCCCCGGCCCCGGCGGCCGCCCCCGCCCCCGAAGGCCGGGGCGAAGCCGAGGGGCCGCTGCCGGCGCAGCTGCACGTGCTGCTGGTGGACGACGACGACCTGGTGCGGAGCTCCCTGCAGGCGCTGCTGGGGGTGCTGGGCCACCGGGTCACCGCCGTGCCCAGCGGCGAGGAGGCCCTGGTGCGGCTCCAGGCCGGGGACGGGGCGGACCTGGTGATCCTGGACCTGAACATGCCCGGCCTGGGGGGCGCCGGAACCCTGCCGCGCCTGCGCGCCCTGCGTCCCGGCCTGCCGGTGCTCCTGGCCACGGGCCGGGCCGACCAGACCGCCCTGGACCTGGTGGACGCCTACCCGGAGGTCACCTTGCTGTCCAAGCCGTTCAGCATGCGGGAACTGCAGCGCCACCTGGCCGGGCTGGGGCAGGGGACGGCGACGACCGTCTAGCAGCTATTTTGCGGCGTTCAGGTAGGCTTGAATCTGATTATTGATGATAATGATGATCCGGTCGGGATTGCGGATGACATTGTTGCTGTTCAGGGTCATTTTGCTGTAGTTGCCGAATTTAATGCGCTCGTGCAGCCAGGTTGACAGCAGCGCGAGCCCGTCCGGGGTCTCGGAGTCAATGACGATCTGGTAGAGCGTCTCCGCGTTGTCGAACGCCGGGGTGGGCCGGAACTGGGCCTCAATGCCGGGGATAGCCGCCTTTCTCAGGTCCGCCATGAACGCCGAGTCGGTTGTGGTCACGGTTACACGTAGTCCTTCGGTCATGTGGTTCCCCATGAGTAGCCAACGGAAATCGTTGAGCCCAGCGTAAGCGGGGCGGTGAACATGTGCTGACGATCAGATGCAATGACAGTGGATGAGGGAAGCATAGCCCCATGGGGCGGCGGGGGCTATCGCTTTCTTGGCCCCGGGGGCCGCGGGATGCCAGCCAGCCGCATCTCTCCGGCCGGATGGGGCGAAAAACACCCAGGCACGCGTCCTCGGGCGCCGGATCCGGGCCATGGGCTGGATTTTCCGTGCCTGTATGAACTTTTTTTATTATTTCGGCATTCCCTGATGGAACCGCCAGGGACCTTCCCTGGTTGGGTTGACAATTTCATGAGTTGATCATCAATGCTTTCAGCCCGAACCCCTTGCCTGCGGGCCTTCGCGGCCGGCCTCTGGAGCGCCTGGGCCCTGGCCGGCGAGGCTGCGGCGCCCATGGGGGAGGCCTCGGAAGCCTCGGCCACGGTGACGGTCACCGCGGAGGCCCTGCCGGTGCCCCTGGTGCAGACCCCCAATCCGGTCCTGGTCCTCGGCCCGGCGGCCCTGGCGCGGCGGGGGGCCGGCAGCCTGGGCGAGCTGCTCATGGAGGCGCTGCCGGGGCAGGTGTTCGCCAGCGGCGGGGCAGGGTCCGTGGCCTCCATCCGCCTGGGGGGAACCCGGCCCCAGGACACCATCCTCACCCTGGACGGCCTGCGCCTCACCGACGCCGCGGGGACCGGCGGGGTGAACCCCAACCTCATCACCCTGGCCGGCATCGAGCGGGTCGAAGTGCAGACGGGTCCCTGCTCCACCCGGTTCGGGTCCGACGCCCTGGGCGGGGCCATCGCCCTCTACAGCGCGGGCTGCCCGCCCCCGGGGGTCTCCGGCGAGTTCCGGGCCGCCGCCGGCAGCCTGGGCATCCTCCGCAGCAGCCTGGGGGCCGCCCACGGCTGGGACCGGGGCTGGATCCGGATGGCGGTGTCGGCCCAGCGGGAAGACCAGGTGCTGGCTCCCGCCAACCGCTTCCGCAGCACCGGGACCTGCCTCGGCCTGGGTCGCCAGGTGGGCGCCGACACTCTCATTACCTTTAACTATATTAATAATTATGCCGGAGTTCCGGTTCCCGTGGCCTTCGCCGGTTACGGCACCGCGCCCCGCGCCCCGGACCGGTACGACCCGGACCGGCAGAGCCTCAACCGCACCCAGCTGCTCAGCGGCACCGTGCGCAGCGCCTTCTCCCCGGAGCTTGCCCTGGAACTCAGCCTGGGCCAGGTGCTCCAGGTCCGCCTGGAGCCGGGCCTGGCCGCCGGGATGCCCAGGCTCGGCTTCCTGAGCCGGCGGAACCAGGCCGTGGGCGGCCTCACCTGGCAGTCCGCGGTTGCCGCGGTGCGCCTCGGCCTGGACGGTTCCGAGGAGACCGCCCACAGCCCCGCCCTGGACGGCGCCGGCCGGTTCCAGGCCTCGGCCCGGCGCCTGGCGGCGCTGCTGGAGGGACAGCGGGAACTCCGGCCCGGCCTGCGGGTGGTCGCGGCCCTGCGCACCGGGCAGGACCGCACCACGGTGCCCGGCTGCGGGTCCGGAGCGCTGGACAGCGGCGGCACCCGCACCACCGGCAAGCTCGGGGTGAACTGGACCCTGCCCGCGGGCTTCCGGGCCTACGTGAGCGCCGGCACCGGCTTCAGCCAGCCGCTGCTGTACAGCTCGGTGTTCAACGGCCGCTACGGCGGACCGGCCCTGGACAGCGAGCGCAGCCGCACGGCCCAGGCGGGCCTCACCTGCGCCGCCGGCCCCTGGACGGCGGGCCTGGAGCTCAGCCGGACCCTGTTCGCCAACCTGGTCTTCTTCGATCCCGGCGCGGGCGCGCCCATGCCCCAGTGGGGTCCCGGCGCCAGGACCGGCCTGTACCGGAACGGCTCGCGCATCCGCGTCCAGGCCATGGAGCTCCGGGCCGGGTATGCGACCGCCGCCTGGGGCGTGCACGGCTTCTACCGCAACCAGGAAGCCCGGGATCTCCAGGCGCCCGAGGGCCGGCAGCTGAGCAGCCCCGCGGTGGCGCGGCGGCCCTTCCAGACCGTGGGGCTCCAGGGCTTCAGGGTCCTGGGCCAGGTCCGGCTCGAAGGCCGGTGGTCCTGGACCGGTTCCAGGTACGACCCCGACCTGCCCCCGGGCCAGGGCTTCAAGGCCCACTACAACGACCTGGGCCTCTCGGCGGCCTGGACCCCGCGCCCGGACCTCACCTTCACCCTGCGCGGCGAGCGCCTGCTCCAGCCCCGCACCACCGTGGCCCAGTGGCTGGCCCGGAGCCGGGATTTCCAGAACGACGCCGCCCAGGTGTTCGGCCATCCGGCCCAGCCTCCCGCCGTCATCCTTGAGCTGCGCTACCGGTTCTAGAAAACGTAGCGCAAGGCCCCCACCCCCAGCAGCGCCGCCGCCGTGACGGCCAGCAGGACCTTGAACGATGCGGCCAGCCATGGCCGGGAAGCGGGCAGGACGGCCATTCTCCAGAAATAGAGGCCGGCCAGCACGGCATAGTAGCCGTCGTAGGCCAGCACGATGCCCTGCAGGTCCTGGCGGGCCGAGCAGATCCAGACCGTGCCCAGCAGCGGCAGGGTCAGCGCGGCGGAGGTGAGGGCGAGGAACCGGTAATCCTGGACGGCGGTGAGCGCCACCAGGGGGAAGTAGGTGAACGCGGCGGCGGCGCCCCCGGCCAGCAGGACCCGGGCCAGGGCGGCGGTGGCCGCGGCATGGTGCCCGTGCAGCCACAGGGCGACCCAGTCCTGGCAGTAGCAGAACATCAGGGCGCAGGGACCGGCGGTGGCGGCGGCCAGGGCCAGGGCGAAACCCCGCGCCGTGCGCGCGGCGGCGGCGGAGCGGGTGTCCGCCAGGGCCGCCAGGGCGACCATCTTGGGCAGGAAATACTGGGCCACCGGACCGCCGAGGATGGCCACCGGCGCCAGGGCGTAGGTGCAGGCCAGGAAGTAGGGGCCCACCTGGCCCAAGGTCATGTTCAGGGAGATGATCGGCTTGTCCAGCTGAGTGGTGAGCGCTCCGGCGACGCCCAGCAGCATGAGCGGCCGCGCCCGCAAGGCCAGGTGCTTGAGGTCCGCGCGCCCGGGCGCCCCGGACCGGTCCGCCCGGGGGAGCGCCAGCTCGCGCCCCAGCAGCGCGCGGTTGAGCAGCAGGTGCAGGGAGGCGGCGGCCAGCTGGGCGAGCAGGAACACGCCGATGCTGGGGCCGAACCTGCGCAGCGCGCCCACCGTCACCGCGGCCCTGGCCAGGACCCCGCCCACCTGCACCAGGCTGGCCAGGCGGTAGGACTGCAAGGCGTTCAGCGCCGTGAACCCGAGGTTGTTCAGGGAAATGGCCGCCAGCAGGCCGATGGCGGGGAGGGCGGTGCCCAGCGCGTGCAGGGGGGCCGGGCGCCCCGCCCCGGCGAGGCCAAGGGCGGCGGCGAGGCCGAGGGCCGCGGCGGCGGCGAACAGGCTCAGCAGCAGGTGCTCCGAACTTCTCCAGGTGGTCCAGCCCGGCCGGGGATCCCCGGTGGCCCTGGCGGCCGACACGTCCCGGGCCACCAGGATGGAGGTGCCGAAATCCATGGCGTTGAGCAGCGTCTGCAGCGAGATGACCAGGGCGACGATGCCGAAGTCGCGCGGGGCGAGCATGCGCTGGTAGAGCGGCAGGAACACGAGGTTGACCACGATGCCGCCGGCCTTGCAGCCGAAGACGGCCATCAGGTCCAGCGCGGCGGCGGCCAGCGGCTTCATCCCTTCACGACCTGCCGGGCCGGGCCATGGTGCATCATTCTTTGCTCGAATATTTCTTTATGAAATGCGGGAGTTGGATAAGTGACTGTTAAAACATTCCATTGGAAGGCCTAAACCGGCGGCCCAGGCCCTTCCAGCCGCACGCTGGGAACCTAGCACAGTCCCGGCCAAGGCGCCAGCAAGGACTAGTACTAAGTTCTCTAAATAACTTGAATAAATAATAGGAGGGGACGAGCCGCCATCTTGGCGTTCGGCCCCTTTCGTTTTGTCCCCTGCTTCCCGCTCCAATCCAGGGCGAAGAGGGCAACACACCCGGACTACCGAGTGGCTGAAGATTGCTGCAAGGTGCTTTTTATCCTGCTCTTATCCCCGTTAATCCCCTTTATCCCCGGCTAAATCAATAGATACATGCTGCCGGAGATCTCCTCCGAAGCCGAACCCGTCGCGCCGACCAACCCCGGCGATAACTGGCCGGGGATAAAGGTGATGAACGGGGATGAAGGAGATGAAGGATAGGCAATGCACTTCGGCAGACCTGCAGTACGACTGCCTGATTTATATGTCAAAAGTTCTTTAAATACTTGTGTAATTGCCTGATCCTTGAGAAAATGGAGCATGAGCCGCGGACGTCCTGCCCACTATGTGTGTCTTCCCCGGAAGGAGCAGGCGGAGCTTGAAGCCCTCGTCCGGCAGCGGACAGGCTCCCAGCGGGACGTGCTCCGAGCACGGATCGCCCTGATGGCCAACCAGGGCACTGACACCAAGGAAATCGCCACTGCCCTGGGCGTTTCCCAGCAGACCGTCTCCAAATGGCGGCGACAGGCTGCGTTGAAGGGCAAAGACGGCCTGCTGGAAGCGCCCCGTCCCGGGCGCCCCCGGCGGATCTCGGACAAGGCGCGGCTCGAACTGGTGGCCCTGGCCTGCGAGGGGGCCGCAGAGAAAGCGAAAGGAAGGAGCACACCGACGCTGGATGAGCTGCGGGAACTTGCCGCAGAGCGGGGAATCGTAGATAGCCTCAGTCGGAGCCACCTTCATGGCATCCTCCAGGAGGCTGACCTGCACCCCCATCGGGTGGCCATCTGGCTGCACAGTCCGGATCCGGCCTTTCGGGAAAAAGTGAATGTGATCTGCAACCTCTACCGCAAAGCGCCTGCGGGCTCTGTCGTGCTCTCCATCGACGAAAAGACAGGAATGCAGGCCATCTCACGCAAGCATCTCGACCGGCCCCCTCGCCCGGGTGTCCTTCGTCGACAGGAGTTCGAGTATGTCCGCCACGGAACCCAGGCCCTCATCGCGGCCCTGGACGTGCACTCGGGTAAGACCCTCGCCGCCTGCGGGCCCACGCGCACCCAAGCGGACCTCCTGGGCTTCATGGAACAGGTCGCCAAGGCCTACCCCCACGAACAGGTCCACATCGTCTGGGACAACCTCAACACTCACCGCGCCGCCGTCTGGGAGGGCTTCAACGAGAAGCACGGTGGGCGCTTCCAGTTCCACTACACGCCCATCCATGCCTCCTGGGTGAACCAGATCGAGCTGCTGTTCGGCATCTTTTCAAGGCGGGTTCTGCGCAATGCAAGTCATACGAGCACTGAGCATCTGAGGGATCGGACCCTTGCCTGGTTCCTGGAACGAAGCCTGGTCCCGAAGCCTTTCAAGTGGAGCTTCAAGGGGTACCATCTACAGACCGGTGAACCGAAGAAGACACCAGGAAGGAAAGCCGATGCCGCAACCACTCGCCGCCGCAGCTGATATCGCAACCAAGATCGCCAAGATCCTGGGCCACGAGGCCGTCAAGGTGAAGCCCTACGGCCGGCATTTCCTCATCCAAATCGACGACAACGGCGAGTTGGACACAATCGCCCGGTTGACCCAAATCGGTGCGAAAACCTACGGCGTCTCCTTCAAGAGCCACACGGGCCGCTGGGACCCTCTCCCGGAAGAGGGAAGCTGCGACGAAATGATCACCATGCTGGTAGAGGAGTTGGGGCCGTACTTGGACCCAGCTAATTATTAAAGAGATTAAGAGAACTCTGTACTAGTGCAGCGTCCGCTCCACCTTGGGCTTGTTGGCGGTCAGCTGCAAACCATGCTGCTGCTGGTAGAACGTCAGGTGGTGGTGGTGAAAGGCTTCGTTCTGGCCGCTTCTGCGCACTCGGCGTTCAGGGCAGCCGCGCTGCCACTTCCGCCAGGGTGGGGATGGAGGGGATGCCGCCGCGCTTCTCGGTGGACAGGGCGCCGCAGGTCACGCCGCGCCGGGCCATGGCCAGGCAGTCGGCGGGGCCCAGGTCCTGGGGTTCGCGGCCCAGGGCGAGGAACTGGCAGAGGACGCCGGCGGTGAAGCAGTCCCCGGCCCCGGTGGTGTCCACCGGCCGCACCTCGAGGGTGTCCAGGCAGCCGGCGCCGGCCGGGCCCTGCCAGCGGCAGCCGTCCCGGCCGAAGGTCACGAACAGCAGCGGGACGCCGGTGGCGGCGCGGAGCTCCGTCATCAGCCGCAGGGTGGCGGGATCGTCGCGGCGGATGGTGGCGGCCGCGGCCCGGCGGCCGCACAGGAAATACAGCTCCTCCTCGGACAGCTTCACGATGTGGGACAGCTGCATGGCTTCGAGCATGGGCTCCCGGGCCAGCTCCGGCTGCCCGGCCCAGAGGGCGGGCCGCAGGTTGGCGTCGAAGCTGATGACCGCGCCGGCGGCCCGTGCCGCGCGCACCGCGTCCAGGGTGGTGCGCCGGGACTGGGCGGTGCTGAGGGTGACCGAACCGAAATGGAACACCCGGGCGCCGGTGCAGCTGGCCGGATCGGCCAGGCCCGGGTCCAGGGTGGAGCAGGAGGTGTCCTGCCAGTAGAACGCGAAGGAACGGTCGCCGTCCCCGGCCAGGCTGACCATGGCCAGGGAGGTGGGCCGCGGCGACGGCAGCAGCCGGGAGCAGTCCACCCCGGCCTGGCCCAGGGCCCGGGCCAGCATGGCCCCCAGGGCGTCGCCGCCCACGTTGCCGATGAAGCCGGAGCGCAGGCCCCACTGGGCCAGCGCCACGGCCACGTTGGCCGGGGCGCCGCCGGGCAGGGCTTCGTACTGGGGATAGCCCTGGGGGCCGGGGGTGGTCTGGCTGAAATCCACCAGCAGCTCGCCGATGGTCAGGAAGTCCATGGGGGGCATGAAACGGCTCCAGATGAGGGGCCGGCCAGGTGACCTGGCCGGGCGGTCCATGGCAATGACGCCTTTTCCAGGATGATAGTGCCGTACTTGGCCTTCTCGCTGGCCTGGAACCCGCTTCCCGGCACGGCCGATACGAAAAATCCGTGCCGCGGGAACCTAGAAATGGCACAGACCACCCTGGTTTCGTCCAGGGTGGCCATGACGTCCCCATTGGAATGTGCCGACCCAGTCCCCCCATCTGGATCGATCAGGATTCCTGAAGCACCCGGCCCTGGTCCATCCCCATTCCGGAAGGATGTCCCATGAAGCTCCTCGCACCTGTCATGGCCCTGGCGGTGCTTGCCGCCCTCCCGTTCGTCGCCTGCGACCGCAGCGGCAAGACGTTCAACCTCGGCGGCGTCGCCCCGGTCACGGGCGAAGGCGCCACCTTCGGCCTCTCCGACCGCAATGCCATGAAGCTGGCCGTGGAAGAGTGGAACGCCAAGGGCGGCGTGCTGGGCAAGAAGGTCCGGCTGTTCTACGCCGACGACAAGGGCGACCCGGCGGAGGGCGCCACCGTCTTCACCAAGCTCATCGAGCAGGAACGGGTCTCCGCCATCGTCGGCGCCGCCTGGACCAAGGTGTCCCTGGCCGGCGCCCCCATCTGCCAGGAGCGCGGCGTGCCGATGATCAGCCCCACCTCCACCAACCCCAAAGTGACCCTGGTGGGCGACCACATCTTCCGCGCCTGCTTCATCGATCCGTTCCAGGGCACCATCGGCGCCCGGTTCTGCATCCAGGAACTGAAGGCGAAGAAGGCCGCCTGCCTGTTCGATATCGGCAACGACTACACCCGGGGGCTCGCGGAGTTCTTCGCCGAGCAGTTCAAGGCCATGGGCGGCGAGATCACCGGGTTCGAGGCCTACGCCACCGGCAGCCCCGACTTCAAGGTCCAGCTCACCAAGATCATCCACGGCCGGCCCGACATCATCTATGCGCCCAACTACTACCACGACGCTTCCCTGATCTGCAAGCAGGCCAGGGAGCTGGGGTTCAACAGCCCCATCGTCGGCGGCGACGGCTGGGATTCCTCCAAGCTGGTGGAGATCGGCGGCCCGGCGGTGGACGGCTGCTTCTTCACCGCCCACTACGCCAAGGATGACCCGCGCCCGCGCATCCAGGACTTCGTCAAGCTCTACCGGGCCAAGTACAACACCGACCCCGACGGCAACGCCTGCATGGCCTACGACGCCACCCACCTGCTGCTGGACGCGGTGCGGCGGGCCGGCTCCAGCGAGGGCAAGGCGATCCGGGATGCCCTGCAGGCCACCGACCTGGAAGTGGTTTCCGGCCGCATCAAGTTCGACCAGAACCGCAACCCGGTGAAGCCGGCCGCCGTGATCGAAGTGAAGAACGGGACCTTCCGCTACCACTCCACCATCCAGCCCATCTGAGCGCAGCCTCCTGCCGCCGGGACCCGTGGCCATTCTGTTGCGCGTCGCCCCGCCCGGTTGCGGCACTATCATGGAAGGAGGGCGCCATGCTTCCAGCCGAAGTCGTCCAGGAATTGAGAACATCCGCAGACCCCCGGCCGTTCAAGGCGCTCAACGCCGCCATGGACCAGCCGGAGGCGGTCATCCCCGGCCTCCTCGATATCCTGCAGGAGGTCGTGGCGGATCCCGGCCAGTTCGCGGAAGACACCGGCTTCACCGGGCACCTCTCGGCCCTGTTCCTGCTCGCCCAGTTCCGGGAGGTCCGGGCCTTTCCCCTGGTCCTGGCCTTCCTGCGCCTGCCCGAGGAACTGCAGCAGCTCCTGATGGGCGATCTGGAAAACACCAGCCTGGCATCCATCCTGGCCTCCACCTGCGGCGGGGATCCGGACGCCCTCACGGCAGTCGCCGAGGACCCGAGCCTGGACCCCTTCGACCGCGGCGCCGCCATGGATGCCCTCACCATCCTGGCGTTCCAGGGCCTCATGACCGAGGACCGCCTGGTGGGCTGCTTCCGGGAACTGTTCGCTGTATGGGAAGCCCGGGGGCCGGAAGAGGATGGCCTGGCCTGGGCCATGCTGGCCTGCGCGGTGGCCGACGCGCGGCTGCTTCCGCTCCTGCCCCGGCTGGAGGCGGCGTTCCTGCGGGGCGACGTGGACCTGGACATCATCACGCGGCAATCCGTCCAGGAGTCCCTGGACCTCAATGCGGGCCACAGCCGCCGCTCGTTCCTGCGCGACCGCCACCTGGTGGAGGACGCCATCCTCGAATGGGACGCCATGCAGTCCGCCGCACTGGATGGCGAGGATCCGGAAGGGGAATGGCTGCCCGAGGAGGATGACTGCCTGGATGAGGAGGACGACCCGGGGTTCGTTCCGGTGCCGGCGCCGTCCTCCGAAGCCATCGCGGCGATCATCGCCCGCCAGGGCTCGCGGGGTCCCCACAAGGATCAGCCGTCCCGGAACGGACCGTGCCCTTGCGGCAGCGGCAAGAAGTTCAAGCGGTGCTGCGGCAAGGACTGACCCTATGATCCTGGACGAAAATAATATTTGACTGATTCGGTTGGTTTATGATGTAATCGATTACGACATGAACCCCATGTCACTGGGCGGGCCAGGTGCCCAAACCCCGGAAAGGACCCATGACCATGACCATCGAGAACCTCACCCCCACCTTGAGCGCTCGCGAGCGCTTCGAACAGCTCACCTCCTGCGCCGGAGAGTTCAAGGGCGAGGACTTCCAGCTCACCAGCGACAGCGAGTATGCCGAAGTCCTGCAGAGCATCGTCGACCACAAATACCTCACCAACGAGACCATCCCCTTCGAGATCCGCATGGACCAGGCGCTGTTCTGCTGGTACGAGAACCTCTACCATCCCATGATGCGGGCCATCGACGAGACCGGCCTGGCGTTCGCCTTCCCCGACGCCACCCGCGGCCAGCTGTTCCTCTGGGTGTCCCGGCACTGGCACTTCCTCAAGCAGGACCGGGGCCGGGAAGTCGGTTTCCAGGAGGCGGTGCTCAGCTACGGCGCCCGGTTCGGCAGCGGCGTGATGCGCCTGGTGAACCGGGTGCGGCTCCTGGCGGCCTGAAGCGCCCGTCTCCCCGGTCCCATGCGGCTCTGGACGGTGCATCCCGGATACCTCGATGCGCAGGGTCTCACCGCCTTATGGCGGGAGGCCCTGCTGGCCCAGGCGGTGCTCAGGGGCTTGACCAAGGGGTATCGATCGCACCCCCAACTGCTCCGGTTCCGGGAGCAGGCCGAGCCCCTGGCGGCGATCGCGGCCTATCTGCGCGGGATCCGATCCGAAGCGGACTTGCGCGGCTACCGTTTCAACGGGGCCCTGATCCCAGGCTTGCCTGCTCCTGGCCTGATCGTGGAAACCGAGGGCCAGCTCGCCCTTGAATGGAACCACCTCAAAGCCAAGCTGGCCCTGCGCAACCCGGAGCGGCTGGCGGGGCTCCAGGGCCTGCTGCTGCCGGAGCCGCACCCGTTGTTCAGCATCCAGCCCGGGGCCTCCCGTGACTGGGAGAAAGCCCCGGCGCCTTGAGGCAAGCTGCGGACCTGGACCACCGGCCAGGTTGGCCCATCCGTCCGGCGATACCCTGGCGAACCCGCTTATGATTAATCCGGGAGCGCCCATGAACGCCATCCATGATCCAGAGGCCCTGAACGGCACCCTGCACTACACCATCATCCGCTACATCCTGGACCATGGCTACGCCCCCATCCCCGGGGACCTGTGCCGGATTCTCGATCTTTCGGAGGAGACTGCGATCTCGGCCCTGAAACGCCTGGCGGACGATCACGGCGTGGTCCTGCACCCGCACCAGCCGGACATCTGGGCGATCCACCCGTTCTCCCTGGCGCCCACCAACTTCTGGGTTCGCAGCGGGGACCGGGCCTGGTGGGGCAACTGCGGGTGGTGCTCGCTGGGCATCGCCGCCCTGGTGGACCAGGATGTCACCATCAGCACCTCGTTCGGGGCCGAAGGCAGGCCGGTGGATCTGCACATCCGCTCCGGGCGCATGGTCGAGGGCCAGTACCTGATCCTTCCCGGCACCACAAGCCAAGGCCGGTGACTGCGGTATCCGCAGTCACCGGCCCGCCGGTTCCATTCCCTTGCGTCAGCCGAGGGTGACGCACTCCTCCCGCTGCCAGCCGGTGGGCATCTCCTTGTAGGTGATGAGACCTTCCACCGGGCAGACGAAGCTGCAGACCATGCAGCTCAGGCACTTGTCTTCGGTGAGCTGCGGACGGCGGTGCTCGCCGTCCCAGGCCAGGGCCTTGCCGCCCGCGTCCCGGCAGACCGTGTAGCACTGGCCGCAGCCGACGCAACGGTCCAGGTCGTACTCCGCGACGCCCTGGCGCTGGAGGTCGAAGGCATCGGTGTTGCCGATGTGGGGCAGGGCGGTGCCCACCAGGTCGGCCACGCGCGTGATGCCGCGGCCGGCCATGTAGTCCGAGACCCCCTCGATCAGGTCCTCGACGATGCCGTAACCGTAGTGGATGATCCCGGTGGTCACCTGGATGGTGCTGGCGCCGACCAGGAGATACTCCAGGGCGTCGATCCAGGTCTCGATGCCGCCCATGCCCGACAGGGGCAGGTGCAGTTCGGGGTCCCGGGCCAGGTCGGAGATGAAGCGCAGGCCGATGGGCTTGACCGCAGGGCCCGAATAGCCGCAGGCGGCGCTGCGGCCGAACACGTTCATGGTCGGCACCAGGGTGTCGAGCTGGATGCCGGCGATGCTCGCGACGGTATTGATGGCCGCGATGCCGTCGGCGCCGCCGAGCTTGGCGAACCGGGCCGGCACGGTCATGTCGGTGATGTTGGGCGTGAGCTTGACCACCACGGGAATGGCGGTGGCGTTCCGCACCAGTTCGGTGAAGAGCCGGACCAGGTCCTCCTTCTGGCCCACCTTCGAGCCCGAACCTTCCACGGTCATGTGCGGGCAGGAAAGATTGAGCTCCAGCAGGTCCGAGCCGGCATCCGTGGCGGCCTTGGCCAGCTCGACCCACTCCGGCCCGGAGAAGCCCATGATGCTGGTCATGATCCGATGCTTGGGCCAGTGCTGCTTCAGGTAGGCGATATCGCGCAGGTTGTCCGACAGGCGGCGGTCGGAGATCTGCTCCACGTTCTGCAGCCCGATGAGCCGCTGCGAACCGCTGTCGTAGCCCGCCATGCGCGGCGAGGGGTGCACGATCTTCACCTTGTCCCCGGTGATGGTCTTGTAGGCCACGCCGGACCAGCCCGCGTCGAAGGCGCGCCCGATCATCTCGGCGCTGTTGGCCACCGGTGACGACGAAAGCATGAAGGGGTTCTTGAACTTCACCCCACAAAAGTCCACGGAAAGATCAACGTTCGGCCTCATTTTGCGCTCCCGACCAGGAATCCCTGAATGGCTTTGGCAGCCCGCTTGCCATCCCGCACCGCGTTCACCACGAGATCCGGACCATGCACCAGGTCGCCGCCGGCGAAGACGCCGGGGACGGAGGTCGCGCCGGTTTCGGGATCGACGATGACCAGGCGGCCCGCGTCGACGTTCACGCTGGGATACCAGCTGGGCGAGGCGGCATCCGGCTTGGCGCTGAAGGCCTCGATGACGCAGTCGGTTTCGAGGGTATACCCGCTGCCGGGAACATCCACCGGCTGCCGGCGTCCGTCCGCCTTGGCGGTTCCGAGGCGCGTGCGCATGATGCGCAGGCCGTTCAGGTTCCCGCCCGGGTCCGCGGCATAGCCCACCGGCCTGCTCAGCAGGAGGAAGTGCGCGCCCAGTTTCAGCGCCTCGAGCCGCTCCTCGGCCATGGTGGGCATTTCCGCCCAGGATCTGCGGTAGACCAGATAGATGTCGGCCGCGCCCAGGCGGGCCGCGGCGCCGATGCAGTCCATCGCCACCGAGCCGCCGCCCAGCACGGCGACCGTCTTGCCCGTGATGAAGCGAGCCACTTCCGCTTCGCGGCCGTCCCGCAGGGCCGACAGGAAGCTCATGGACGGCAGCACGCCGGGGACGGCCGGAGCTTCCGGATCGAGGCGGACGGGGTCCCAGCAGCCGATGCCGAGGAAGACGGCCTTGAAGCCGTCGCTGAGCAGCTTCTGGACCCCGTTGGCGCGGTCGATGGGCGTGGCGCAGCGGATCTCGACCCCCAGGCGGGTCACGTCGGCCAGCTCCTTGGCCAGGAAGGAGGGATCGAACCGGTACTCCGGCACGCCATAGGCCAGGACGCCTCCCGGGCGTTCCCGCGCCTCGAAGATGGTCACCTTCATGCCTGCCTGGGCCAGGTCAGCCGCGCAGGCAAGGCCTGCGGGACCGGCACCCACGACCGCCACGGCCGGCCCGGTGGGTTCCACCCGGCCCAGGGGCTCGAACCCGTTCTTCCAGCCATATTCCACGAGGAAGCGCTGAAGCTCGCCGATGCGCACCGGCCGGCCCAGTCCGGCGGCACAGCAGGCCCCCTCGCAGAGCTGTTCGGTGGGGCACAGGATGCCGCAGGCGCCGCCCAGGATATTGGCCTCCTTGATCGTGCGCACGGCACCAAGGATGTTCTTCATCCGCAACTTGCGGATGAACCGGCCTGGATCCGTGGAGGCCGGACATGCCTTCGAGCATGGGGCGTCCACGCACAGGAGACAACGCTCTGCTTCGGCCACCGCCTGGGCGTGGGTGAGCCCTGGCGGCATGGCCTGGTCTGGGGTGCGGCTGTTCATCATTTACTCCTCGAAAGGGTGGTCGCTGAACTGCTGGGCGCTACCTTGGATGGGGCTACGCGTACCTGATCCGACTGGTTTTCCGAAACGATTAAAGGGGCCTAAAGTGCAAGGGACGTGCCAGTTGCCTTCAGGTTCCCGGCACTTGGCGCTGCCATTGGCTTTGGGCCGCAAGGGCGGAACGCTCCGGCCCTGGAGAGGGTTCAAAGAGCAGGGCCGCCTGTGCGCTACTACACAGGGCGCGCCGTGCCGGCGGCGGATCTATTCGCTTTTCCCAGCTGTGCAACCTTAAACGTATGTGCAAAATCACACCACTCCCGGAAAAAAAACAGAAGGTCGAGCGGGCCCGACCTTCCGTTTTTGTCTGGTAAAAGCCTGACGCAGTCCGTGCGCCATGGATCCGGATCAGCCTACGGCCGGCCCGTGATCGCCTCGTCCACACGGGGCGCCTGGATTTCGGCCCCTGCTCCGGCCCTGCCGCCCATGAGAGCCCAGTGCACGAAGAAGGAGACGGCGAATCCGACGAACCACGCGTAATCGAAGAGGAAGTGCAGGGACGGCACCGCGAGGCCGATCAGGGCGACGAATACGCCGGCCACGAGGGCGATGATGGCCCTGATGTTGAAGCCACGGGTGAAGGTGTAGGCGCCCTGCTCGGTATACAGGTCCTCGAGGTTCAGCTTCGTCTTGCGCACGAGCCAGTAGTCGGCGATGAGGACGCCGGCGATGGGGCCGAGGAAGCCGGAATAGGTGCCGAGCCAGTTGAAGATGTAGCCGCTCGGGTCCGCCAGGAGGCGCCAGGGCATGATGAGGATGCCGATGATGCTGGTGATGAGGCCGCCGAGCTTGAAGTTGATGCGCTTGGGCCACAGGTTCGAGAAGTCGTTGGCCGGCGAAACGGTGTTGGCCGCGATGTTGACCGAGAGCGAGGCGACGACGAGGCCGATCATGCCGACGATCAGCACGATGGGGTTATGGAACTTGGTGATGAGGACCGCGGGATCCCAGATGGCCTCGCCGAACACGACCAGGGAGGCCGAGGTGATGAGGACGCCCATGGCGGAGAAGACCAGCATGGTCGGAGGAAGGCCGATGGACTGGCCGATCATCTGCTGCTTCTGGCCCTTGGCGAAGCGGGTGAAGTCGGGGATGTTGAGCGAAAGCGTCGCCCAGAACCCGACCATGCCCGTCAGCGAGGGGATGAAGATCTTGAAGAAGGAGCCGAAGTCCTGGAACTTGCTCGGGGTGTGCAGGAGGGGACCGAAGCCCTTGGCGGCGGTCACGATCCAGATCACCAGGACAGCGGCGAGGATGATGACGAAGGGCGCCGCCCAGTTCTCGAACACGCGGACCGCTTCCATGCCGTTGTAGATGATCCAGACCTGGGCGAACCAGAACACGATCAGGGCCAGCCCGCCGTGGAGGCTCAAGCCCGCGATGGACATGCCGCCGCCCATGCTCTTCCATGCCGGGAACAGGAGGCTGAGCACGCCGTCGATGGCCAGCGAGCCGATATACGTGTTGATGCCGAACCAGCCGCAGGCGACGATGGCGCGGAGGATCGCCGGGATGTTGGCGCCGAAGGTGCCGAACGCGGACCTGGCGAACACCGGGAACGGGATGCCGTACTTGGTTCCCGGATGGGAATTGAGCAGCATCGGCACCAGGACGATCAGGTTGCCCAGGGTAATGGTCAAGAGCGCCTGCAGCCAGTTCATCCCCAGGGCGATCATCCCGCCCGCCAGCATGTAGGTCGGAACGCAGTGGGCCATGCCGACCCAGAGGGCGGTGTAGTTGTAGGTGCCCCAGGTGCGCTGCTTGAGGGACGTCGGTGCCAGATCCTCGTTATAGAGACGATGGTTCTGGGATACGTCTCGCTTCAACTCATACATTTCATCGCTCACAAGAGCCTCCTTTCCTGGTTTCTCCACATGTTTTGAAGCCTACCGCTAACGTTGGGGATGGATGATTCCCTGGCATGGTGGCGCCTCCTTGAGAGTGGATGGGTACGGTTCCGATAGCGGGGGAAACCGCGTTCACTTTGGAAAGATGGGTGGAACGATGCGAGGCGGAGGATATTCTATATAGATGCGATATTCGAATGGTTAGGCCATACTCTAGTGATCCACGAGTCAAGATGGCACGTCAGCACGACCTCATGCCTTTTTCCCTGTAGGTCCAAGGGAATCCTCCCCGATAGACCTCTTTCTCGTTAGGTTGAGACAGGTCAGATAAACTGGTAGACACCCTCCAAGTTAAAGGGTTGAAACCTGGGAATCGCCACGACAGTTGGATGCTGTGCTGATAGTAACAGTACAACTCGCAATCCCTGTCATCATTTTTTCAAATTCGCGGGGATTATTTTGACTTTCAGGCCCCGGCGCCCGCCGGAGCCTGGAATGATCGTGGGGCGCCAGGCCGGGGCTAGAGCTTGGCGCCTTTCTTGGCACGGCGCTTGACGAACTTGCCCCAGCCCTTCTCGCCGAGGAAGACGCCGTTCTCGAACACCTTGCGCCCGCGGGAGATGGTCATGACCGGATAGCCCTCGACTTCGAAGCCTTCCCAGATGGTGTAGTCGCAGTCGGAGTGCATGAGGTCCTGGGTGATCGTCACCTTCTTGTCGGGATCGAAGATGGCGATGTCGGCATCGCTGCCGACGGCGATGGTGCCCTTCTGCGGGAAGCAGCCGAAGATCTTCGCCGGGTTGGTGGAAACCAGCTCGACCACGCGGTTGATGGACAGACCGCGCTTCTTGAAGCCTTCGCTGAACATGAAGGGGTAGAGGTTCTCGGTGCCCATGCAGCCGTTGGGGATCTTGGTGAAGTTGTCCTTGCCCCAGTCCTTTTCGGTGCTGAGGAACGGGCAGTGGTCGGTGGCGACGGTGGCGATGTCGCCGCGCTTGATGCCGGCCCAGAGCGCGTCCTGGCTGGCCTGGCCCTTCATCGGAGGCGAACAGACGAAGTTGCGTCCGTCGGGACGGTCATAGACCTCCTTGGTGAAGTGCAGGTACTGCGGGCAGGTTTCCGCATAGATGGTGAAGCCTTCGTCGTGGGCCCGGGTGACTTCGTCCATGCCTTCCTTGTTGGCCAGGTGGACGATGTAGAGCGGGGCGTCGAGGCTCTTGGCCCAGTGGATGGCGCGGATGTCGGCTTCCGACTCGACCCATTCCGGACGGCTTTCATAGTGGTACTTGGCGCTGGTCTTGCCTTCGGCCAGGAAGCGGTTGATGAGCAGATCGATGGCGTCCGGATTCTCGGCGTGGACGCTGATGCTGATGCCGTGCTCCTTGCCCTTTTCCAATGCGGTGATCAGCGCCGCATCGTCCATCATGAGGCCTTCCTTCTTGTACACCATGAACAGCTTGAAGCTGGGCACACCGTAGTCCGCCGCCGCGGGGAATTCCTTGATGACCGCGTCGGTCATGTCGGTGAGGGCCACATGGAAGGCATAGTCGATGGCAGCCTTGGGCGCGCAGAGCGCGCGGCGTCCCTGGACCGCTTCGATGATCCCCTGGCCTTTCCTCTGGATGACGAAATCGAACACCGTGGTCACGCCGCCGCAGGCCGCGGCGCGCGTTCCCGCGAAGTAGTCGTCCGAGGAGACGGTGCCGCCGAAGGGCATTTCCAGGTGGGTGTGGGCGTCGATGCCGCCAGGCAGCACGTACTTGCCCGTGGCATCCACGACTTCGGCGCCGGCGAACTGGAGATCCTTGCCGATCACGGCGATCTTGCCGTCCTTGATGCCGATGTCGGCGACGTAGGTGTCCGTGGCCGTCGCGATGGTTCCGTTCTTGATGATCAGATCCATGACCTTTGCTCCTTTGGAAGGGGAATTCGGGTTCGACCTACTTCTTGTCAGCCTTGAGAACGGCACCCAGCATGACCTTGGCGCCCTGCTCGCACTGCTTGACCGAGGTGAACTCGGGCTCGCAGTGGCTGTGCCCATCCTTGGAGGGAACGAAGATCATGGTGGTGGGAATCACGTAGGAGACGTACTGGGCGTCGTGCCCGGCACCACTGTTGATGTACTGGTTGGGGATGCCGAGCTCGTCGGCCGTCTGCTTGACGAAGCCGACCAGTTCCTTGTCGAAGTACCTGACGTCCCGGGCCCAGGCCAGCTCGGTGCTGGTGGTGCACTTGGCCACTTCGGCGGGGATGCCCTTGATGATCCTGACCACCTGCTTGAGCACCTCGGGGTCCTCGTGGCGGGCATCGATGCAGAAGTCCACTTCGTCGGGAATGACCGTATGCACGCAGGGATGGCACTTGATCTCGCCGGTGGTGTAGACCAGCGCGGGGTCCAGCTTGTCCAGTTCCTGGTGCAGGTGGAGCAGGACCTGCGCGGCGGCGTAGAGGGCGTCCCGGCGGAAGCTCATGGGGGTGGTTCCCGCGTGGTCGGCCTGGCCGAAGGTCTTGATCCGGTAGTTGCACATGCCCAGGACGCAGGTGACGACGCCGATGTCCTTCCCGGCCGCTTCGAGGATGGGGCCCTGTTCGATATGCAGCTCGAACATGGTCTGGTATTTTTCGGCGCTCAGGCGGTTCTTCTCGTCGCCCCGGTACGGACTGGCCGCCAGGGCTTCGCCGAACGTCTTGCTGGGATCCAGGATGCTCTTGGCCGCCAGCATCTTCGCCTTCTCGAACTTGCCGGTGACGACGCCGGAGACCATCATCGCAGGGGGATACAGGGACCCTTCCTCGTTGGTCCAGATCATGGCGGTCATGGGGTGCCGGTGGGGGATCTTCTCCAGGACGATGGTTTCCAGGACTTCCATGGCGCCCATGACGCCGAGGATCCCGTCGTAGTTGCCGCCCTGTTTCACGGAATCCACATGGGACCCCATGACGATGCGCTTCAGGCCGGGTTCCGACCCGGGGATGGTGGCATAGATGTTGGCCATGTCGTCGGTCTCGATGCTGGCGCCGATGGCCTGCATCCGCTTCACGAACTCGTCCCGGGCCTGGTGCGCCTCGGGGGAAAGCGAGTAGCGCGTGATCCCGCCGTGGCCGGCGTCACCGAATTTGCTGAAAGTATTGATCTTATCTTCCATCCTGCTCAGCGTTGCGGTCGTCATTCGGTACCTCTTTTCTCGTGCAGGAGCCTTCCGGTCTTCCTGCAGTGGTTGGTGGATATGGGGCAGAGCGCACAGACGAAGAGATGGGCTTTTCAATGCAACATACATGCCAAGGCAGGCGGGGCCGGACGCGCCACCGTGACCGGCCATTAAACCCTTGCAGGCATTGGCCTTGGCCAATCAAAGTCCGGGTCCCAGCCACGCGCCGGAAGGCCGTTGCCGACCTTCGGGTGCATGATTGCACAGGGGCCGGGAAGTCTCCTGGCTGTGTCCATTCAATTTATTGAAGCGTGCAGAAGCAAACAGGTGTGCAGCCATGCACGAGTGACCCTTGGTGCTTGTCTGGGATCCCGTATGGGCCGATCCCCTGCTTCCGTGCTCCAGAAAGGCCCTGGGACCATGCCGTTCCCCGTGAGGGGGGCGGCATGGTCCCAGCTTACCGGCCGGTCCTGCGAATCCGTTACCTGTTCATAGGCTCTTGTCGGCGATGCTCAGCACCTCGTCGACGATCCTGAGCCCAGCGCGGAGTTGCTCCTCGTTGATGATCAGGGGCGGGGTGATGCAGATCATGTGGGCGGGGGTTCCGGCGTTGAGGCCGCGCTTCTTCAGTTCCTTGGCGAGCCCGGGCAGCAGCAGCGGCGCCTTGGTGGTCCTGTCCTTCACCAGCTCGATGATGGAGAACAGGCCGATGTAGCGGACGTCGCCCACGCTCGGGTGCCGGGCTTTCAGGTCCTCGAGGCATTCCCCCAGGATCCGGCCCATGCGGGCCGAATTCTCGATCAGGCCTTCTTCCTTGTAGGCCTGCAAGGTCGCGACGCCGGCTGCGCAGGCCAGGGTGTGGGAGCTGTAGGTCATGCCGCAGGAGAACATCTTGTCTTCGTAGTACTGGGCGATGGCATCCGACATCAGCACCGCGCCCAGGGGCACATAGCCGCAGGTGATGCCCTTGGCCACGGTCATGAGATCGGGTTGGACATCCCAGTTGTTCACCGCGAACCATTTCCCGGTGCGGCCAAAACCGCTCATGACCTCATCCGCCACCAGCAGGATGCCGTACTTGTCGCAGATTTCCCGCATCCGCGGCCAGTAGTCATCCGGGGGAACGAACAGGCCGTTGGCCATGCCGGTGACGCCTTCCATGAACATGGCCGCGATGGTGTCCGGCCCTTCGAACTGGATCACCTCCTCCACGTGCTTGATGCATTCCCGATGGCAGGTGGCCTTGTTCTGGCCAAAGGGGCAGCGGTAGCAGTACGGATCGAGCACATGGACCACGCCCGGCATGGTCGGTTCGGCGCCAAGGCGGCGGGGGTCGCCGGTGAGGGCGGCGGCGCCGAGGGAGGCGCCGTGGTACGACTTGTAGCGGGCGATGAGCTTGGTCCGCTTGGTGTACACCCGGGCGATCTTGATGGCATTCTCGTTGGCGTCCGTTCCTGCCATGCAGAAGAAGGCCTTGTTCAGCTTCCCGGGCGCCACCTCGGCCAGCATCTGTCCGAGCTTGCCGCGGGGTTCGGTGGCGTTGGACGGCGCGGTGTAGCAGAGCACGCCGGCCTGGTCCTGGATCGCCTTCACCACTTTCGGGTGCTGGTAGCCGAGGTTGAGGTTGACCAGCCCGGATTCGAAATCCAGGTACTTCTTGCCGTCGGCATCCCAGTAGTGGACGCCTTCGGCCCGGGTCACCTGCACCGGCTCCAGCGCGGATTGCACGGACCAGGAAAACATGGTGTATTTCCGGTTCTGCCGGACAACGTCTTCGCTTGTCATGGGTCTTCTCCTCTGCGTGCCAGATGGGTCCAGCCATCCCCAGGAACTCTGGCAAGTTCCTGGGGACCGTGCAGGGGCCGCGGTCTAGAGAGCCCGCAGGGATTCATCCAGGGCGGTCACCGCGCGCAGGAGGTCTTTGGCCTCGATGACCAGCGGCGGCTGGATGCGCAGGACGTTGCCGAAGGTTCCGCCCAGGCCGATGAGGAAGCCCTTTTCGCGCATGAGGGCCTTGACCTTCTCGGCCTCGCTGTTGGCCGGGGTCTTCTGCTGGTCGCGGACCAGCTCGATCCCGACCATCAAGCCCAGACCGCGCACATCGCCGATGAGGGGCTGGGTGCGCTGCAGTTCCTTCAGGGCCGCCCGGAACATCTCGCCCTTCTGCGCCGACTGGGCGCAGAGCTTCTCGCGTTCAAAGAAGGCGATGTTGGCCAGGGAGGCGGCGCAGGAGACCGGGTTGCCGCCGAAGGTCGACAGGTGGTCGCCGGGGCGGAAGGCATCGGCGATCTCTTCCCGGGCGATGAAGGCCGAAAGCGGGAAGCCGTCGGCGATGCCCTTGGCCATGGTCAGGATGTCCGGCTCCGTCGCGAAGTTCTCGATGGCGAACATCTTCCCGGTGCGGCCGAAGCCCGACTGCACCTCGTCCACGAACAGGAGGATCCCGTGCTGGTCCAGGACCTGCTTGATCTCCTTGAAATACTCCGGCGGCGGGACAATGATGCCGCCTTCGCCCATGACCGGCTCGGCGATGAAGGCCGCCACATTGTCCGAGGTGTTGTACTGGATGGTGCGTTCCAGGTCCTTGGCGCAGTGGAGATCGCAGTTGGGATAGGTCTTCCCGAACGGGCAGCGGTAGCAGTACGCCGCCGGGTGGAAGGTGCATCCGGGAAGGTAGGGACCGCCGCCCCGCTTGCGCCCGCAGTTGCCGGTGATGGAGAGGGTCCCCACCGAGCGCCCGTGGAAGCTGCCCTGGAGGGAGATGAACTCCTGCTTCCTGGTGAACTGCTTGGCCAGGCGCATGCCGCCTTCGTTGGCCTCGGCGCCGCCGCTGCCGAAGAAGCTCTTCTGCAGCCGTCCCGGGGTGATCTCGGCCAGCTTCTCAGCCAGGTTGGCCACGGCCGGAAGGTGGTAGGCGGAGGCGCAGGCGTGCACCAGGTTGTCCATCTGCGCCTTGGCGGCGTCCAGCACCTCGGGGTTGCAGTGGCCGGCGTTGACCACGGAAATGCCGGCGAACAGATCGGTGTAGACCTGGCCATCTTCATCCGTGACCTGGGTGCCCTTGGCCTTGACGATGACGATGGGCTCCACCGCCTTCACGCAGGCGGTATTGACGTATTTCTTGTACTTTTCCTTGATGTTCATGTGGCCCCCCCTAGCGCTTGTCGTCGGGCATCGCGATCATGCCGTCCCAGGAATTCGCCGGGCCCTTGGCCGCGTCGGCATCATGGAACCAGGTGGTGGTGACCGTCTTCTTCTCGGTGAAGAAGCGCACGCCGTCCGTGCCCATGGTGTGCATGTCGCCGAAGAAGGACTGCTTGTGGCCGGTGAAGGAGAAGATGCCGAGGGGCACGGGGATGCCGACGTTGACGCCGACCATCCCGCCGTGGGTCCGCTTGGCGAACTCCCGGGCCCAGTAGCCGCTCTGGGTGTAGATCACCGAGCCGTTGGCGAACGGGTTGGCGTTCATGATGGCCAGGCCTTCTTCGAAATCCTTGACCCGCTTGATGCAGACCACGGGGCCAAAGATCTCGTCGTCACCGACCGACATGCCGGGCTTGACATGGTCGAACATGGTCGGGCCGACGTAGGAGCCGTGCTCGAACCCGGGGACGACCACATTGCGGCCGTCGACCACCAGCTTGGCGCCCTCGTCCTTGCCCTTGCTGATCATTCCGGTGACGAACTTCTTGTGGTCGGCGTTGATCACGGGGCCCAGCTGGGAGGTCTTGTCGGTGGCCGGCCCGACCTTCAGCTCGGACATGTACTGCTTCAGCAGCGCCACCAGCCGGTCGGCGACCTCTTCTTCCACCACGACGGTCGGCAGCGCCATGCAGCGCTCCCCGGCGCAGCCGAAGGACGAGTTGATGATGCCGCGGGCGGTGCGCTCCAGCGCGCAGTCCTTGAGCACCAGGGCGTGGTTCTTGGCTTCGGTGAGCGCCTGCACCCGCTTGCCGTTGGCGGCGGCGGTGCTGTAGATGTGCAGGCCGATGGAGGTCGAGCCGACGAAGGAGACGCCCTTGATGTCGGGGTGGGTGAGGAAGAGTTCGGCCTCATGCCGGCTGCAGGTCACGATGTTGATGACGCCCTTGGGCAGCCCGGCCTCTTCCCAGAGTTCCATGAAGCGCAGCGCGCTCTGGGGGGTGAAGCTGGCCACCTTGAGCACCAGCGTGTTGCCGGTGGCGACGCACAGGGGCGACATCCAGCCCATGGGGATCATGGCGGGGAAGTTGAAGGGGCAGATCCCGGCGAACACGCCCAGGGGCTCGAGATACGCGGTGGTGTCGAAGCCCCGGGTGCAGTTCATCAGGGCCTCGCCCTTGGTGAGGTGGGGAATGCCGCAGGCGAATTCCATCGCTTCGGCGCACTTGAGCACGTCGCCCATGGCCTCGTTCCAGACCTTGCCGTTTTCCAGGCACACCAGTTCGGTGAGCTCGTCCCGATGCTGGTCGACCAGGGCCTTCATCTTGAACAGAACCTGCACCCGCTGGCTGGGCGGGGTGTTGGACCAGGCCGGGAAGGCCGCCTTGGCCGCCGCGATGGCTGATTCAACTTCCTCGACCGTGCACTGCGGCGCCAGGGCGATCACTTCGCCGCTGGACGGATTGACGCATTCCATGTACTTCGTGGTCTTGGAAGTGCGGAAAGCGCCGTCGACGTAGTACTGCAGTTTCTTGGGTTCGCTCATGATGGTTGCTCCCGTGGGTGGAAAGGGGTGCGGTGCTAGGGGTATCCGCGTTGTCCCAGTGCGATTGTTTGAAAGTGTAGGGTGCGTTTTTGCAGGTGTGTAAGTACACTTGCGTAGATTATCAACCGAACTGTATGCATCGTGTTTCCTTGCTGTGCTGACCGGAAGTCCAATACACCTCCTAACCTCCCTACTCCCAGGTCCCCATGTTCAAACTCGATCCCAGTGCCAGTGAACCCCTGGTGGCGCAAATCGTCACCGCCCTCACCCAGCGCATCGTCTCCCGCGAATGGCGGCCCGGCAGCCGTGTCCAGAGCATCCGCGAGTTCGCCCGGGTCCATGAGGTATCGACCTCCACCGTGGTGGAGGCCTACGACCGCCTCGTCGCCGCCGGCCATCTCAAAGCCCGGCGTGGCGCCGGCTTCTTCGTGCCGGAAACCGACCGCGTGGATACCCAACAGCAGCCGGACCGGGGGAAGCGGGCGACCATCGAAGGGGATTACCTGCTGCGGGATATTTTCGAGCACGGCGAATCGGGCATAGCCGCGGGTTGCGGCTGGCTTCCGGAAAACTGGCACGACCTGGAGGCGGTCAGCAAAGGCCTGCGCCAGCTCGCCCTCAATCCCAAGGGGATGATGCGCTACGGCAATCCCAAGGGCTTCGAGCCCCTGCGCCAGCAGATCACCCGGTACCTGGCCGAACTGGGGATCGAGGCGCCCCCGTCCCAGATCCTGCTCACCCTGGGCGCCAGCCAGGGACTGGACCTGATCGTGCGCCGCCTGACCCAGCCGGGAGACACCATCTTCGTCGACGATCCCGGCTACACCAACCTGCTTTCGGCCTTGCGGCTCCGCGGGCTGAACCTGGTGGGGGTGCCCATGACGCCCACCGGACCGGACGTGACCGTGCTGGAGGCCTTGCTGGAGCAGCACCACCCCCAGCTCTACATGACCAACACCCAGCTGCAGAACCCCACCGGGGCGAGCTACAGTGCCGCAACCGCCTTCCAGGTCCTGCGGCTGGCCGAACGCCATGATTTCCTGGTGGTCGAAGACGACGTTTCCGCGGACCTGGTGCCCAACCGGGTCTTCACCCTGGCCAGCGCGGACCAGTTCCGCCGGGTGATCTACGTGGGCAGCTTCTCCAAATCCATCGCGCCCGGCCTGAGGGTAGGTTTCGTGATCGCGGAACCCGGGCTGCTGGACGAACTGGTCTACCACAAGCTGGTATCCGGCCTGTCCACACCGTCCATCAACGAGCAGATGGTCTATTCGATTTTCATGGGAGGGCATGTCCGCAAGCACCTGGAACAGTTGCGCAACCGGTTGGCCAAAGCCCAGGAGCGCACCTGCCGGAGGCTGGAGAACGCCCATTTCAAACTGTTCTTCGAGCCGGGAGCCGGAATGTTCCTGTGGGCGAGGCCCCTGGACGAGTCGGTGGATACCCTGGCCTTGTGCCAGGCGGCCAGGTCCCACGATATTCTCCTGGCACCCGGCCAGCTGTTCCGTCCCGATCAGGCTCCCAGTCCATGGATGCGCTTCAACGTGGCCTACTGCGATAACGATAAGCTTTTCACCTTCATTGAAGGCTACCAGTCGGCCTCCCGGGAACCGGTCTAGAATCAAGGGACAGCTCTGCCACGGAGGACGTCAGGTGAAGATCGCATACTTGGGACTGGGAATCATGGGGCGCCCGATGGCCCTGAACCTGGTGAAGGCCGGGCACGACGTGTCGGTCTGGAACCGGACGCCAAAGAACCTGGAGGGCGCCCGCACGGCAGTCTCCCCGGCGGACGCAGCCAAGGACGCCGACGTCGTGTGGATGTGTGTCACCGACACCCAGGCCGTCGAGACGGTGCTGTTCGGCCCCGGCGGAGTGGCCGAGGTGCTGCGGCCCGGCGTCGTCGTGATCGACTCGAGCACCATCGCGCCCCAGATGACGCGGGACTTCGCGGCGCGGGTGCGGGCCAAGGGCGCAGAGTTCGTGGACGCCCCCATGACCGGATCCAAGATCGGCGCGGAAAACGCGCAGCTGCTGTTCATCGTGGGCGGGCCGGAGCAGACGGTGGCAGCGCTCGACCCGTTGTTCATGACGGTGGGCAAGAAGGTCATTCGCGTCGGCGAAACGGGCGCGGGCGGCAGCGCCAAGCTCGGAATGAACCTCATGATCGCGGCCATTTTCGAGGGCTTCGCCGAAGCGCTCGCGCTGACCGGGAAGCTGGGCGTGCCTCCCGCGATCCTGGTGGAGCTGATCGAGTCCTCGATGATCCGCAGCGGCGTGACGGATTACAAATCCAGCTTCGTGCTGAAACAGGACTGGACCGCCAATTTCCCCTTGCGCCTGATGCTCAAGGATATTCATCTGATGCTGGATGCGGCCCAGCAGGAAAAGCTGGAACTGCCTGCGCTGAAAGAGATCGAGAAGGTCTATCAGAGCGCCGTGGCAGCCGGTCACGCCAATGATGACTATTCCGTGACCGTAGAGACCCTGAAGCATTACGGGTCAGCCTAGGTTTCCCTTGAGGCCTCGTCTGGAGCGGTGAACATGAAGAGCAAACGGCTGGGGCGGACCGGCCTGTGCGCTACACGTCACGGCACAAGCCCCTGGCGCAGGCGGGCGTGGCCTGGGTCCTGCACCAGCCCGCCGTCACCTGCGCCATCTATCGCCCTGCGCTGACGGTGGCTTGGCGTTCAGCCCGCGGCAGTGGCTGCGGGCACCGGCGGCATAGGCTGGTGTTGCGGTCTGACCATGAGTGCGGCGCAAGCCCCGTCGTTCAGGGCGGGGTCAAGCCGTGATTTTTTCCCTTGCGTGGCTTTTAAAATTCGCCATACTTTCGCCATTACGAAATCCTCGCAAGAGGAACCGCCGAGGGGACCCCGGTGGCAGCCTGTGGAGCCATGCCGTTAGGCGGGCGTCGAAGCAGGA
>Ga0181516_10000332_pt1 | contig 45681 bp, 35 predicted proteins | sample PEATcosm2014_Bin_25_FD_121104 | JGI IMG/M metagenome (GOLD analysis project Ga0181516, IMG submission 121104) | Peatland microbial communities from MTU Mesocosm Facility, Houghton, MI, USA - PEATcosm2014_Bin01_10_metaG | ecosystem: Environmental > Terrestrial > Soil > Wetlands > Peat | place...
CGAAAATGCCCGGTGAGGGGCAACCAAAGCGGCTCCTCTTTCAGGGCGGCAAACCTTTTTCACATTGAAAATCGTCGGTGACATCAAAACAAACAACTCAAACAGCCTTTTTCAGAGATCTCATTTTGTCATTTGAGGCATCCCCGACGAGATTTTGCAGCGCCCCAAACGAGTGGAAGCGAGAGCATGACAAAGCATTCGACGCGGCAGGAGATGAGTTGTTGCGTTTTGTTGAGGATTATTTGATGAAGAGGTTGGGAGCATGAGCCGGTGGCCTAACAAGTCGCCGGAGCCAACGCCGGTTGGCGCGTGCCGTTCCGCTTCGCGGTTGACGGTTTTTGATCCGGCGTGGCTCAGCTTTTTTCGTTAGGCGTATCTATGCGTAAGAGTTTTATGATGCGTTTGGTTGGCTGTCTGGCGCTGGTATTTTGCGCCATTGCTTTGGTCGGCTGTCGCTCGCTTTCATACATTCACGGCGCACCGGAAGATTCGCAGGCACTTTGGATGGCGGCACTCAAGCATCAAGAAGGGCCGGTGTATTATGTCGGCAGCGATGGAGATTATTCGTATTTTCGAGCTGGCACGATTATTTATACTCGTTACAAAGCACAGACCGCCAAGATTCGGCTCCCACGGACTTTTCCGTTTGGCAAAGGAGAGCCGTATCTTGTGACAGAAGGCATGGTTCCAAAGTATTGATTTATGACCGATACGCCTAACAAGTCGCCGGAGCCAACCGCCGTTGGCGCTTTCTGTTCCGCTGTCGCGGTTCACGTCGCGAATCGGCGGTGGCTCAACTTTTTTCGTTAGGCTGCATTACATTTTATGAAAACACGCACATCACTAATTGTTACCGCATTACTGACTTTGTTAGTAATCGGCTTCTCAAAACATGCATCCGCAGCCCCGACTTCCGCTGAAGAGTTGCGGAGCGAGGTTGAGTCGGCACTGAAAGCCAAGGACGCTAATGCCCTGGTTGGTCTCTTTGACTGGCAGGGCGTTTCCGACAAAATGAAGACCATGATGAGCGGAATGATTACCGAAATGCCGAAGCACGAATGGACAGCCGTGAAGCTGGCTCCATTGCCTGCCGATTTTCAGGCAACAAACGAGGTGAATGGAATTCGTTACAGACCCAGCGTGCCAGTTGTCGGCTGGATTGTTGTGGATTTCACACCAAAGGGGAACTCCACACAACTTCCTTACGGTAAAAGTGGAGATGCCTATTATCTTTCCTGCAATGTGGAAGAAAAGATTCCGGGCGCAGTAACCAAATCTAAGATTCTGAATATCGAAGTGATGGGGACGGCTGATCTAGGCACTTTTGCCGGCAGCTATATTTTTGTTCAGGGCGGAAAGGAAATCAAAAAGAACATCACCTACCGGGGAGGTAGCCAATATGGCGATTATGTCAAGTCCTGCACTGTGCAAAAGACGACAGACAGTGATGATGCCATCCAGTTGACCATCACGGAAGACGGCAAAACGGTTTTTGAATCCGAAGAAGTTACAAATAAAACCCCGATTGTTTACGAAAAGAAATAACGAGCAGCCTAACAAGTCGCCGGAGCCAACCGCCGTTGGCGCTGTCAGTTCCGCTGTCGCGGTTCACGTCACGAGTCGGCGGTGGCTCAGCTTTTTTCGTTAGGCCACTTCGCACCACCATGAAACCTATTCGCTATGTCGTCGGAGTCATCGGGTTCTTACTCGTTTGGTTAGTTGTCGCCGTCGTCGTCGGTTTTATTGTCACATTTTTCGTTCCGCCAGCTAACGGCCAGACAGTCAGACTTGGCATCGGCATGGATTGGCGGAATCTGCCCGGCACTATTTTAGGTTTGTTTGCAGGCATTCAGTCGTTTCGAGCATCAGTCAGAGAGCCGAAAAAGAAGGATGACAAATGAGAGACCACGCCTAACAAGTCGCCGGAGCCAACCGCCGTTGGTGCTGGCAGTTCCGCGGTCGCGGTTCGCGTCGCGAGTCGGCGGTGGCTCAGCTTTTTTCGTTAGGCGGCTTCGCGTTTATGAAACTATCTGACCAAGAATTGCGTTGGTTGAGTCGCTGGGAAAAGCGTGAGCGGCAGTGGTTGCCATTCACGCGGTGGCTTTGCCTTTTACCCAGCCATGAATGGCCGGGCTATTGTCATCATGTCGCTCCGTGACCGGCAACCGCCAATTGCCCCAATCGTCCAATCCAAACTGAATGCCGGAAAAGAGCCGTTCAAGTGCGGAGTGCGCAGCACACCCGCAGATTGCGCTGATTGCACAGATTTCTTTTTCCTCATCTGCGTCATCCGCGAAATCTGCGGTTAAAACTTCCCATTCGGATTGCGGAGCGCGGGGGTTCCATTTTTCAGTTGCATTTCCAATGCGCAATGCGTAGAAAAATGGCGATTAGCGGTTAAGGTTATTTTTTATGAAGGCATTTCTGTGTTGTTTCCTCGTCCTGACGGCGTTGTTCACCGGGGCGGGACGTATGGCCGCGCAGGGCACGACGGCGTTCACATATCAGGGCCAGCTTCGCGACGGCGGCACGAACGCCAACGGCGCCTACACGATGATTTTCCGGCTATACGATGCCGGCACCAACGGAAATCTGGTTGTTGCCACGGCCATCACGAACAATCTGAATCTTTTCAACGGGCTGTTTTCGGTAAATCTCGATTTCGGCGGGACCGCGTTCAATGGCGCCGCCCGCTGGCTGGACATCACCGTCACCAACGGGGCGGCGGCCCAGACGCTCTGGCCGCGCGTGCAGGTGATGCCGTCGCCGTATGCCCTGTTTGCGGCGGTCGCCGGGACGGTGACGAACGGGGCGATTGGAAACGCCCAGTTGTCCGCGAATGCCATCGCCTCGACCAACATTCAGGGCGGGGCCATCACCTCGACGCAGCTTGCCTTTGGCGCGGTCGCCAACTCAAATCTCGCCGTCAATGCCGTGGCGACGACGAACATCCAAAACGGCGCGGTCACCTCGGCGCAGCTTGCCAATGGCGCGGTCATGAACAACAACCTGGCGGGCAACGCCGTGAACGCAACCAACATCGCCAGCGGCCAGGTCGTCAAGAGCATCAACGGCTTGACTGACAATGTGAATCTTTCCCTGATTGGCATCCTGACCCCGGGAGATAACACGGCCTTGTTCACCAACGGCTACAATCTGCAGGTGTCCGCGCTGGTTCCCAACATGCAGGTGTTCACGACGAACGGGATTTTCACCGTTCCGACAAATGTGACGCGGATCAAAGTCGAGTTATGGGGCGGCGGCGGCGGCGGCGGGAGAGGTAATAATTCATCGTGGTATGGCGGCGGCGGCGGCGCAGGCGGATATGCGTTCAATGTTATTAACGTGACTCCGGGGACGAATTATCCGGTCACGGTCGGAATCGGCGGCACCAACGGCGTCGCCGGCACGTTCAGCAGCTTCAGCAACCTGGTCAGCGCGACGGGAGGCGGCGCGGGGACAAATGCGGCTTCCAACGCGAATGGCGGCGGCGGAATCGGGGGAACAACCACCAATTCGATTGTGTCCTTTGGAATTAGTGGAGCGACCACCAACTCGATTGTTCCATTCGCCGGCACCGCCGGGGCAGCGGGATATCTATACTGGGGTGGCAATGGGGCATCGGCCTTCGGCCCGCTGGGCGGCTCCGGTGGACTTGGATCTGTTACCGGTTCATCTGGCGCTGCCGTTTCAGGCGGAAACGCCAGCGGACCAGGCGCGGGTGGAGGTGGCGCTTCCGCCGGCTCAAATCCCCAACTGACCGGCGGCGGCACTGGCGGCCCTGGCCTGGTGATTATCTATTATTGACACAGAAAGATATTGAATTTTGTGCCGATGAGAATCCTGCTCCTGCTGATCTGTCTTTCTGGGACGGTTTTTGCCCAGAGCAGCGCGCGGTTTGACATCACCCGCGGGGTGATTGCCGGCGGCGGCACGACCTCCAGCAGCAGCGCCCGATTCCAACTGGACAGCACCATCGCCCAGCCCCTCGCCGCCGTTCCCACCAACGCCCCCTATTCCATCCAAGGCGGCTTTTGGATATGGCCTTCACCGATCCTGACCGCCACGGCCAAGTTTGGCGACAATTTCATCGTCTCGTTCCAGACCACTCCGGGCAAAACCTACACGGTGCAATACACGGACGCGCTGGCCCCGCAGAACTGGCAGAGCCTGCCCGGCGTCGCGGGCAACGGCGCGCTGGAATCGGTGACGAATTCCGCGCCCGGCATCACGAAGAGATTCTACCGGTTGATTGAGCAGTGACGGCGTGGTCTGCTGCCGGCAACCGCTTCAATGGGTGAGTTCAATGTAACCGCAGGACTTCCCGCCGCGTCTGCCCCTGATGACACACGACGAGCCGGCCTGTTTTGGGCCGGGCGGCAGGAAAACAAACAAATCCAAACACGACCAGGAACATTACATGAAACTGAATCGCATAATTACGATGTGCGCGGTGGCTGTGGCCCTCGCTTTGAGCATTGGCGACGCTTTCGCGCAGAATAACGGCGGCGGCAACGGCGGCGGACGCCGGAACCGCGGCGGCAACGGCGGCAACTTCGATCCCGCGCAAATGCAGCAGCGCCGGCTGGACAACATCCGGCAGCAGCTTGATTTCACCAACGACACGGATTGGGCCGCAGTCCAGCCGCTCTTCCAGAAAGTCCTCGAGGCACAGCAGGCCGCGCGTCAGGGTGGCGGTCGCGGAGGATTCGCCGGCGGACGGCGCGGTGGCAACAATGCCCAGAACGGAAACACCAACGCCAACAACGGCGGCAACGGCGGCAACGGCCCCAGCCCCGAGGCCCTCGCCCTGCAACAGGCGATTGACAACGACGCACCGGCGGACCAGCTCAAGAGTTTGCTCGCCAAATACAACGCCTCGGAAAAAGCCAAGCTGGCCGCGCTCGCCGCCGCGCAGGCCGATCTCCGAAAGGTGCTGACGGTGAAGCAGGAATCGCAGGCGACGTTGATGGGTTTGCTGACCAACTGAAGAAGGACAAATTCAGGATCGAAAAATTCAACGGCTTGATCCGGGCGACCGGTTCAAGCCGTCTTTGTTTTGAAACTCGTCCCAACGACCTTTCCGATGACGCTGCCGATGACGGCCCCGGCCACGAATTCGGAGAACCAGTGGATGCTCACCGAAACGCCCAAGCCGACATAGAGCGCATAAATCAGCGCGCAGAATGCCAGCTTCCGCCTGCCGGGAAACAGCGTCACCAGGCAAACCGCCATCGCAAAGGCGACGGTCGTGTGCGACGACGGCCAGCCCCAAAAAACGCCGCCCTTGAGCCAGCCGAATTGAAAGCCGTGGCTGCTGTCGGTGAGCGGAGCATGACTTATCGCGGACATTCTGAAACTCCAGGAATGTGGCGGCGGGATGCGCCCGGTGAATGCCTTGTAAAAGCAGGATGTCAAATAGCCAAGAATGGCGGCCTGCCCCAAGGCCCAGGCGGTCGTGACGACACGGCGATTTTTCATGATCTCCCCCACCAGCAGAATGATCAGCGTTCCCAAAATCGGCACCATGCCGCCGAGCATGATGGCCGGCCATGCGAACCGGACAAACGCATTTCCCCGGGTTGAAAGAAAATATGCCCAGTCGCCGCCGGACATGACGATCCCCATCGTCAGGACAATGGCCAGCGCGTGCCACAGAAGATTGCGGCCGCTGAAGATGGCGATGACATTTCGAGGCAGCCGGTGAAAGAGTTCAGGCATGGCACAAATCCCATTTTATCGCGGATAAATCGGCGACTGATTTTTTCAAGCGTCCGGCAAGATTTGGCACGGTGAACAGATTTCAGCGCCCGAATTCGCGCCGCGTCGCGGCCAGCCCGCGCTCGTAACCGGCAATCAGCTGGTCCCAATTGGCATTGGCTTCCGCCTCCACTTCCCGGCGCGCGGGGTCGGCGTCGAACCACACGAGGGTGCGGGCAATGCCCTCGCGGAACCGCGTGGTGCAGACGAAATCCGGCACAAAGCGCTTGATCTTGGCGTTGTCGAAAACCGCCGAGTGTGATTTGTCGCCCAGCAGCGTCCCCGTGTCTTCCGGGATGCAGGCGGTAATGTAGTCCGAAGCGATATGCACCAGCCGTGGAGCCGGAACGCCCGCCGCCTCCGCCGTGAATTGATAAATCTGGTTCCACGTCAGAACCTCGTCGGACGTGATTTGAAAGGCGTGGCCGATGACGTCCTGCCGGCCAAGCAGCCCCAGCAGCCCCTTGGCAAAATCGCTGTTGTGCGTAATGGTCCAGAGCGAGAGACCGTCGCCGGGCACAATCACCGGCAGCCCGCGCCGCATCCGGTCCACCGCCGTGTAACTTTTGAGCCAGCTGTTCACCGCCAGCGGAATGACGTTGTCGCCGTAAGTCAGCGACGGCCGCACCACCGTCATCGGAAACGATTCCTCGCGCAACGCCCGCAGCAGGCGCTCCTCGCCGGCGATTTTATCGCGCGAATAATCCCAGAACGGATTTGCCAGCGGCGTGGACTCGGTGATGAGCCAGTGTCCGAGCGGCTTCTGGTAGGCGCTGGCCGAGCTGATGAAAACATATTGCCCGGTCCGGCCCCGGAAGAGCGCGATGCGCTGCTCGATTTCCGCCGGCGTGAACGCGATGAAATCCACCACGGCGTCCCAGTTCTGTCTGCCCAGCGCCGCCGCGACCGCCGCCGGATCGGCGATATTGGCGGTGATTTGCCGCGCGCCCGGCATTGCCGCGTGATGGGCGCGGTTGAGCAGCGTGACGTCAAATCCGCGCGCCACCGCCAGTTGAGTGCAGGCCGTGCTGATGAAGCCGGTGCCGCCGAGAAAGAGGATTTTCATCTTTGGATAAATCGTATTTTGTTTGCACCTATTCTAGCGCCGGAAGGTTTCAGGCGAAAGAAAAAGCAGAAGTCTGCTCAAACCACACGGCAGAAAAAAACCGCCGCCCTGAAAATCCGAGCGGCGGGATTGGTGGCTACAGACAATATACGCCGGCCACCGCGGCGCTCAGAAGGGGACGACGGGCAATTGGGGGTCGCTGGCAACCCGCCGTCCGAGCGTATCTGCTGCGCCAACCCTAAACAACCAGCGATGTTTGTTATGACGCATGAAATCTCCAACAGGTTTCAAAAAAAACAAAGCCGCCCGGCAAAGCGCAGCCATTTTAAAAATCGAGCGGCGGGATTTGCCAAAATCCGGCGGGCAGGCAATACTCTTTTGTCAGACGCCATCAGGCATCGGTGGAATTCCGATGGAAAGGCGGCTGGCATCGAAGTCAAAACATTTTGTGCCGAATCCAGGAACAGAAAATGCCGCGCCGAACATGGAAACGCCCCGGACGCCGCAGTTGCCGCCGGGCACCGTCATGTCGCTGCTGGGCGTGGATTATTTCCGGCTGAAGACGAACGACGGCGGGGAATTGTTCCTGACGCGCTTCGGCCAGCGGTTCTGGAAACATCTGCTGCCGGAAAACTGGTATGCCCACGAATGGTTCGAGGCCAACCGCGAGCGGCTCGAAGGCACCAGCACGGTCTATCGCGTCCCGACGCGCCCGGTGAACGGACGGGCGCTGGACCTGGTCGTCAAATGGTCGCGCGTCGGCGAGCTGGTCCCGCTGGACACGCTCACGGTCAACAAGTTCATCCACGCGGAGTTCAACAGCCCGTTCGAGGAATTTTCGCTGCTCATGGAATTGCGCAAGGGCGAGGCCGGCCCGGCGGGCATCCACATCCGCACGCAGCAGCCGCTGGCCATTTATGTGCCGGGCCAGCGCCTCCAGCTCTGGCAGACCGGGCGTTCCGAGGACAAAATTCGCGCCAAGGTCGCGCGACATCCCGACGTGGAAATTGACATCCTGCGCCAGTATGTCGTGCTCTACGGCTGGATCAAGGGACGCGACGCGGTGGAGACGTCGGAAGATTTTGGACTGGCGGACCGGAAACGCGCGGAATTCCTGGCGCGCACCACCAGCCTGGTCAACCACGAGCTCTGGCAGAAGGGCTATCACGTCGTTGACATGAAGCCGGCGCACATCATCCTGCGGCCGCGGCCGGACAAGAGCCTGCTGCGCGACCGCAACGGCCAGATCGCCTACGCGCTGGTGGATTACGAACTGCTCGAACGGACGCGCGAACACGAACAGGCCGTCCGCACCGCCAACCGCCGGCTGTATCTCAAGCACATGGCGCGCCGATTCGAGGTCAACGCCGCCGGTCCCCTGCCCGCCCACCTTCAGGCCACCAACCTCCTCGGCGTGGATTATATTTTCGGCCGCGCCGAAAGCACCGGCGGCTTGATCTGGGTCGCCGGCAAGGACCCGGACCTGTTCAATTATTTCCTGCCCGAACGCTGGCGGCGCACCCCCAAAAAACGCCTTTCCACGCGCAATGAAATTTTTTACACGCGCACCAAGGACGACATCAATCTGGTCTGGAAAATCTCCCGCATGGGCGAGCCGCCCCGGCCCACCAACCCCGAAGCCGACCGCGCCGTCGTGAAGGATTACGGCTTCAACAGCCCCTTCGAGGAATTTGCCTTCGCCCTCGAACTCGCCCGCAACGGCGTCAAGACGGTTTATCCCCGCGCCATTTACATGACCGGGCGCAAGCGCGAAACGCCGCGTCCGAACGCCGACAGACGCCGCTACGCCGCCCTCGCCCATTTACGCACGCCCGATGGCGAGCCTGCCGTGCGCGAGGACTACGATTACATCACCATCTGGGGTTTCTGGAACGGTCCCGACGAACTGCTGGCCATTCAGGACGGGCGATTCTACCAGGCATTCAACGCCAAACACGCCTTCGGTGAAAAAATGATCACCAGGGAAGTTCTGGAGGAACTGACGCGCTTGAAAGCCGAGCGCCTCGCCCGCAACGGCTTTGAAGACCTGAACCCCAAGTCCGACCACCTCCTCGTTTCCTTCGGACCGGACATGCAACTTGTCCTCGGCACCGCCGGCAAACCCGAAGTCCGCCTCTGCAACTTCGAGCTCGTCCGCCGCCGTGCCACCGCCGGATCGCAACCCGCGCCCGGCAGCTAGCATTCGCAGACGCGACGGCCTCGCAACCAATTATTTGCTCCCCGGACGGGCCACATCAAGTTCTATAGTCATAAATCATATCATCATATCAGGATGCGTTGATTTTTATTTTGCATTTCGGAACGCTTTTCATTAGTTTGGAGCCGGTTAATTTATTGAAAGCCCATGCCGGATAAAATTGAGCATCTGCAACGTCTGTTGCGCGAACGGATCGTCATCCTTGACGGCGCGATGGGCACGATGATCCAGCAGCGCAAGCTGGACGAGGCGGCGTTTCGCGGCGCACGGTTTGCCGGCTGGCAAGGCAAGGACCTCAAGGGCCTCAACGACCTGCTGAACGTCACCCAGCCAGCGGTCATCGAGGACATTCACCGCCAATATCTCGAAGCCGGCGCGGACATCATCGAAACCAACACGTTCAACTCGCAGTCCATCTCGCTCGCGGATTACGGCCTTGAGGCGCTGGCCTATGAATTGTCAAAAGCCGGCGCGGAATGCGCGCGCCGCGCGGCGGACGCAATCGAAAAGGCGCGGCCGGGACGCGGTTGTTTTGTCGCGGGCTCCATCGGCCCGACGACGAAAACTTCGTCCATTTCCACCGACGTGAACAACCCCGGCGCGCGCGGCGCGAATTACGACGAGCTGGTCGAGGCTTACGGCGGGCAGATCAATGGCCTGCTCGACGGCGGTGCGGATTTGCTGCTGGTGGAAACCATTTTTGACACGCTGAACGCCAAGGCGGCGTTTTTCGCAATCCAAAAGATTTTTGAGGAACGCGGCATCGTTCCCCTGCCCTGCGGCGCGGAAATGGTCGCCGGAAAACGAGTCGTGCCGATTCTGGCGAGCGTCACCTTCATCCAGGCCGGCAGCAATCGCGGCGTGACCGGGCAGACCGTCGAGGCGTTTTGGAATTCCATCTCCCACGTCCCGCTCTTGAGCGTCGGCATGAATTGCGCGCTGGGACCGAAGGAACTGCGCCCGCGCATCGGCGAACTTTCCGCCCTCGCGCCGGTTTTCATCAGCGCCCATCCGAACGCCGGGCTGCCGAACCCGCTGCTGCCGACCGGTTTTCCAGAAACGCCGGACACGCTCGCGCCACAGCTTCGCGAGTGGGCGCAAAGCGGCTGGCTCAACATCGTCGGCGGCTGCTGCGGCACCACGCCGCCGCACATCAAGGCCATCGCTGATGCCGTCAAAGATCTGCCGCCGCGCAGAATTCCGGCGGTTGAACCGCATTTGCGTTTGAGCGGACTCGACGCGGTGACGGTTCGTCCTGATTCCAATTTCCTGAACATCGGTGAACGCACCAACGTCGCCGGGTCGCCGAAATTCGCCCAGCTCATCAAGTCCGGCGATTTTGAGGCCGCGCTGACCGTCGCCCGCCAGCAGGTCGAGAACGGGGCGCAGGTCATTGACGTTTGCATGGACGAGGGCATGATTGACGGCGTCGCCGCGATGACGAAGTTTTTGAATCTCATCGCCAGCGAGCCGGACATTTGCAAGGTGCCGGTGATGGTGGATTCCTCGAAATGGGAGGTCATCGAGGCCGGGTTGAAATGTCTTCAGGGCAAAGGCATCGTCAATTCCATTTCGCTCAAGGAAGGCGAGGAAAAGTTTCTGCGCCAGGCGAAGCTCGTCCGTCGTTACGGCGCGGCGGTGGTCGTGATGGCCTTCGACGAACGCGGACAGGCGGATTCATTTGCGCGGCGCACCGAAGTCTGCAAACGCGCCTACGATTTGCTCGTCGGGAAAGTCGGCTTTCCGCCGCAGGACATCATTTTCGATCCCAATGTCCTCACCGTCGGCACCGGCATGGAGGAGCATGCAAACTATGCCGTGGACTTCATCCGCGCGACGAAATGGATCAAGGAAAACCTGCCGTTGGCCAAGGTCAGCGGCGGCATCAGCAACATTTCGTTTTCGTTCCGCGGCAACAACGCCGTGCGCGAGGCGATGCACTCCGCGTTTCTCTACCACGCCATCCGGGCCGGCCTCGACATGGGTATTGTCAACGCCGGAATGCTCGCGGTTTATGAGGAGGTTCCCAAAGACCTGCTCGAACTCGTCGAGGATGTTTTACTGAACCGCAGGCCCGACGCGACGGAACGGCTGATTAAATTCGCCGAATCGGTGAAGCAAAAGGGCAAGGCCGCCGTCGTCGAGGATGCATGGCGCAAAGGCACCGTCGAGGAACGTCTTTCGCACGCGCTGGTCAAGGGCATCGTGGACTTCATTAACGCCGACATCGAGGAAGCACGGCAAAAATACGGCAGGCCGCTGCTCGTCATCGAAGGCCCGCTCATGGCCGGCATGAGCGTCGTCGGCGATTTGTTCGGAGCCGGGAAAATGTTTTTACCGCAGGTCGTCAAATCCGCCCGCGTCATGAAAAAGGCGGTCGCGTATCTGACGCCGTTCATGGAGGCGGAAAAGAAAGCCGCCGGCGGCATCCACAAAAACGCCGGAAAAGTTTTGATGGCCACCGTCAAGGGCGACGTGCATGACATCGGAAAGAACATCGTCGGCGTCGTGCTCGCGTGCAACAATTACGAGGTAATTGACCTCGGCGTGATGGTGCCGTGCGAGAAAATCCTGCAGGCCGCCCGCGAGCAAAATGTGGACATCATCGGCTTGAGCGGGCTTATCACGCCGTCGCTCGACGAAATGGCGCACGTCGCCCGCGAGATGGAGCGCGAAGGTTTGAAACTGCCGCTGCTCATCGGCGGCGCGACGACCAGCAAGGCGCACACGGCGGTGAAAATTGCGCCGGGCTACGGCCAGCCGGTGGTCCACGTCCTCGATGCTTCGCGTGCCGTGCCGGTCGTCAGCAATTTGATCAGCAAGGAACACCGGCCCGATTTCGCCGCGCAAATTCGCGGGGAATACGACCGCATCCGGGCGCAGCACGGCGGCCAGACGGCGAAACTCATTTCCCTCGAGGAAGCCCGCGCCAACGCGCCAAAGCTGAAGTTCGACGATCTGCCGAAGCCGGAGTTCACCGGCGTGCGCGATCTCTCGGCTGATGGCAGGGCGGGCAACCCACTGCCCGCCGAGCGGCGCGCACGGAGTGACGCGCCCCACCCAATTTCATTGGACGAACTGGTGCCGTTTATTGACTGGTCACCGTTTTTCCACACCTGGGAATTGCGCGGCGTTTATCCGAAAATTCTCCAGCACGAAAAGCACGGCGAAGAGGCGCGCAAACTTTTTGACGACGCGCAAAGGCTGCTGGAGAAAATCGTTTCCGAAAAGCTGCTCAAGCCGCGCGCCGTTTATGGTCTGTTCCCGGCGAACCGCATCGGCGACGACGTGGAGATTTACGCGGACGAATCGCGGGCGAAGGTTCTGACGACTTTCCATTTTCTGCGCCAGCAAATCGCCAAGGACGACGGCACGCCAAATTTGTGTTTGGCGGATTTCATCTCGCCAAAAGATTTGGGCCGTGATTACCTCGGCGCATTTGCCGTCACGAGCGGCCACGGCTTGAAAGAACTCGTGGAAAAGTTCAAGGCCGACCACGACGATTACAATGCCATCATGGCCGAGGCGCTGGCCGACCGGCTGGCGGAGGCGTTCGCGGAATTTCTGCACAAGCGCGTCCGCGAGGAATGGGGCTACGGCAAGCTTGAAAAGCTGGCGCCCGGGGATTTGATTGCCGAAAAATACCGCGGCATCCGCCCGGCGGCGGGTTATCCAGCCTGTCCCGACCACACGGAAAAGGCAATCCTCTGGAAGCTGCTCAACGTGGAGAGGCACGCTGGCATCAAGCTGACGGAAAGTTTCGCGATGTGGCCGGGCAGTTCGGTGAGCGGACTTTATTTTGCGCACCCGGAATCGAAGTATTTTGCCGTCGGCAAACTCGGCCGCGACCAGTTGCTGGATTATCATCTCCGCAAGGGCATGACGTTGCAGGAGGCGGAGCGATGGCTTGGGCCGTGGCTGAATTACGAACCGGCTGCCGCCGGGAAAATCATTTCCTGCTCCTGCGGGCGGGCGCATTGAACCGCGGCGGCGCACGAACGCAGGCTTGTTTTTCGCGGGGCACCGCGTAGATTGTGCCCATGAAGCACGATGTGGTGCCCGTCCAGATTCGCGGAATCCTGCCCGCGGATCACGGTTGCGCGCTCTTTGTCGGCAATGACGAAAAGGTTTTTGTCATCAACGTCGAGCCGCAAATGGGCGCGGTCATCGGAATGTTTTTGAAGGATGTCCCGAAGGAACGCCCGCTGACGCATGATCTCATCAACCGGATTTTTCAGGGCTTCGGGATCGCCGTCGAGCGCGTCGTCATCACGGACTTGAAAAACTCCACCTATTTTGCGCGGCTGATTTTGCAGCAGCAAAACGAGGTGGCGCGGAAAATTGTCGAGGTGGACGCGCGGCCCAGCGACTGCCTGGCCATCGCCGCCGCGCAGAAAAAGCCCATTTATGTCTCCGCGCCGCTGTTCGCCCAGGTCGAGGACATGAGCGAGGTGCTGAACCGGATCAACGAAAGCGGCGCCGAACCCGAGTAAAATGCCCGCCACCAACGTTCCCCCGCTCTCGCTCGTCTGCGGCGACGATGAATTCGCCGTCAAGAAACGCGCGCGGGAAATCTACCAGCAATGGTGCGATGAACTGGGCGGCATGGACCACGAAATCATCGAGGCGTCGGTTTCCAACAGCGGCGAAGCCCTCACCGCCATCGCCAAACTCCGCGAAGCGCTCCAAACCCTGCCCTTTTTCGGCTCCGGCAAGACCGTCTGGCTGCGTGACTGCAATTTTCTCGGCGACGAACGCGCCGCGGCCGCGCAGGCCGTCACCGAGACCCTGACCGAACTGGCGGAGGAACTAAAAACCTTCAAATGGCAGAGCGTGCGGCTGCTCATCAGCGCGGGCAAGGTGGACAAGCGGAAAACCTTTTTCAAAACGCTGGACAAGATCGGAACGGTGGAAAGCTTCGCCGCGCTTTCGGCGGACGACAAGGACTGGGTGGAGAGCGCGGAAGTCGCGGCGCGAAACGCCATCCGCGAACGGCAAAAGGAAATTTCCGGCGAGGCGCTGGCCGAACTGGTGAGCCGCACCGGGCCGAATGCGCGGCAGCTGGAAAGCGAAATTGAAAAACTCTGCGTGTTCACCGGCGACCGGAAGAAGATTGAATTCGCCGACGTGGCCGGGATCTGTTCCCGGAACAAAACGGCGCGGGCCTTCGCGTTGGGCGACGCGCTGGGCGACCGCGATTTGCCGCGCCTGCTCAAGCGGCTGGACGAGGAGCTTTGGGAGACGAAGCTGGACCCGAAGAAGTCGGAGATCGGCCTGCTTTACGGCCTGATTTCAAAAGTCCGCGCGATTTTGCTGCTGAAGGAGATGCTGCGGGAGGGCTGGATCAAGCCGGAGGCGGATTACAACCGCTTCAAGGCTAAACTCGCGGCCATTCCCGCCGATAAATTACCTGCGGACAAGAGGTTCAATCCACTGGCATTGAATCCTTATGTTCTTTACAAAGCCCTGCCGCAGGTCAAAAAATACAGCCAGTCCGAATTAATCCGCGCCATGGACCTGTTGCTGCGCTGCAACCAAAGGCTGGTGGGCAGCGGACTTGACGAAGCACTGGTGTTGCAACAAGCCCTGGTGCAGATTGTCGCGCCGCAGGCGGTCGCGGTCTGAAATTTAACAACTAAAACAATGTCAAACCTATCTGCAAAACTGTCGGTTCTGGTCGGCAAGGATTTCGCCTGCGTGAAAATCGCGGGCCGCGCCAATTTCATGTCCAGCCCGGATTTCAAAACCCTGCTCACCGAATTGCGCCAGAAGGGTTTCAGCCACTTCATCGTGGACATGTCGGAATGCGTGCTGATGGACAGCACCTTTCTGGGCGTGCTGGCCGGGTTTGGATTGATGAAAAACCCGGGCGGCGCATCCGACAAGTGCGACATCGAGCTGGCCAACCCCAACGCGCGCGTCTCCGAACTGCTGGAAAATCTCGGCGTGCTGCCGCTGTTCAAAGTCACGGCCGGCACGCTGCAACTGCCGGGGGATGCCGAGGCCTGCACCCCCGAACTCGGCAGCCACACGCAGAAGGAAATCACGCAAACCAGCCTGGAGGCGCATCAGACGCTCATGGCAGCCCACCCGGATAATGTCGCCCGCTTCAAGGACGTGGCGCAGTTCCTGGCCGAGGATTTGAAGAATCTGGAAAAGGCATCCTAACCGGTCTGTTTAGCCAGCAGAGTGCCGGAATTTTTCTGGAGCTTTGCCAGAAACCTTACGCCGGCGCGGGCGCGGCGGAACCGAGTCCGGGCAGTTTTGGCGGCGCGGGTTTTGCAGGCGTCTCCGGCAGCGGCGTTCCGGCGGGCGCACCCATCATCGGCCCGCCCTCTCCCGGCACCAACGGCGGCGGCGTGAACTTGCCCGTGTTCATAATTTCCGTGACCTGCACTCCGTCGAGGGTTTCGTATTCGAGCAGCGCGTTGGCGATGATTTCCAGCTTGTCGCGGTTGGAGCTGATCATTTCCTTGGCGGTGTTGTTCGCCTCGTCAATGATGCGTTTGACCTCCGCGTCAATTTCCAGTGCGGTCTGCTCGCTGTAATCTTTCGAGCGCGACATCATGTCGCGTCCGAGAAAAACATATTCCGGGCCGTCGCCGTAAAGGACGTTGCCCAGCTTGTCGCTCATGCCCCAGTGCATGACCATGGCCTTGGCCAGTTGCGTGGCTTGCTGGATGTCCATGGCCGCGCCGCTGGAAATATCCTCGGTCACATACTCTTCCGCAATGCGCCCGGCCATCGCCATGATGATGGTGTCAACCGCCTGCTTCCGGCGCATGTTCAGCATGTCCTCCTTGGGCAGCGACATCGTGACGCCCAGCGCGCGGCCGCGCGGGATGATGGTGACTTTGTGCAGAGGGTGCGTGTGTTTGAGCAAAACATTGACCAGCGCGTGACCAGCCTCGTGCCATGCGGTGGCTTGTTTTTCCTCGTCGCTCATCGCCATGCTGCGGCGCTCGCGGCCCCAGCGCACCTTGTCGCGCGCCTCTTCCAGTTCGCTCAAGCCGACGGATTTCTTGTTCAAACGGGCGGCCAGCAGCGCGGCCTCGTTCAGCAAATTCGCCAGCTCCGCCCCGGAATAACCCGGCGTGCCGCGCGCGATGATGGACATGTCCACGCCCGGCTCCAGCTTCACATTCTTGGCGTGGACCTTCAAAATGCCTTCACGCCCGCGAACGTCCGGCAAATTGACGACCACCTGCCGGTCAAAGCGTCCGGGCCGCATCAACGCCGGGTCGAGCACATCGTGGCGGTTCGTCGCCGCGATGATGATGATGCCTTCCTGCGTGTCGAAGCCGTCCATCTCGACGAGCAGCGCGTTGAGCGTCTGCTCGCGCTCGTCATTGCCGCCGCCGAGGCCGTGCCCGCGCGAGCGGCCGACGGCGTCAATTTCGTCAATGAAAACCAGGCACGGCGTGTTTTTGCGCGCCTGCTCGAACATGTCGCGGACGCGGCTGGCGCCGACGCCAACGAACATTTCCACGAAGTCCGAGCCGCTGATGCTGAAAAAGCTGGCATCCGCCTCGCCGGCGATGGCCTTGGCCAGCAGGGTTTTTCCGGTGCCGGGCGGTCCGATCATCAACACGCCCTTGGGAATGCGCCCGCCGAGCCGCTGAAATTTTTTCGGATCCTTCAGGAATTCCACCAGCTCGGAGACTTCCTCGATGGCTTCATCCACGCCCGCCACGTCCTTGAAGGTGATCTTGTTGCGGTCCTTCGCCAGCAACCGGGCCTTGCTCTTGCCGAAGCTCAACGCGCCCTTGCCGGCCATCTTGATTTGCCGGATGAAGAAAAACCAGAACAGCAGCGCGATGCCGAGGAAGAACAGCAGATTGTAACCGAGCGCGGAAAGCATCGCACTGGTCTGCGCGAACTTGACGCTGCCGGACTTGCCGGGGGTCAACTGCAGTTCCTCCTTCAGACTCGGCGTCAATTGAACATTCGGAACGGCAAACGGCACCTCCACCTTCGGTTCAAGAATTTTTCCATCCTTGTCCGCCTTGTAATACATTCCGGAAATGTCCGCCGTGTCCGACATCTGTTGGCTCAGGTTGACGGTAGCCGAGGCAATCTGGTTGGCCCGGAATTTCTGGAAGAAATCCATGGTGGACAACGGCGCAGCCGGCGGCGTCAGGCGGTTGTGCAACAGCATCCATGCCGCGATGCAGCCGATGATGGCAATCCACGCGATCCACGTAAAAGTGGGAATGTTGAAACCGCCCGCCGGCTTCTTCGGCCCGCGGTCATCGCCTTTGCGCTGGTTTAAATCGTCTTCGAACATTTTGTGAGGCAAACTAGCATGGCATTACCGCTTTCGCAATGAATGAATTCGGCTTAAACTCGACGTATGCGCCTCGGACCGCTGACGCTGACATCAAATCTGTTCCTCTCGCCGCTGGCAGGCTACACCAACCTGCCCTTCCGGCTGGTCGTGCGCGAAATCGGCGGCGTCGGCCTTTGCACCACCGACCTGGTCAACGCCCGCTCGCTGCTGGAGAAAAACCCGAAGGCGTTCAAACTGATTGAAACGCGCCCGGCGGATTCGCCGCTGGCCGTCCAGCTTTTCGGCTCCGTGCCGGAAGAAATGCGCGACGCCGCGCTCGTCCTCGAATCCCTCGGCGTCGCCGCGATTGACATCAACATGGGCTGCCCCGTCCGCAAAGTCTGCAACGTCGGCGGCGGCTCCGCGATGATGACCGAACTCGGCAAGACCGCCGCGCTCGTCCGGGGCATGGTCAATGCCGTGAAAATCCCGGTGACGGCGAAAATGCGGCTCGGCTGGGACGATGATAATTTGACCGCGCCGGACCTGGCGCGCGCGCTGGAAGATGCCGGAGTCGCGGGCATTTTCATCCACGGCCGGACGCGCCAGCAGGGTTTCGGCGGCACGGTCAACCTCGCCGGAATCCGAAAAGTCGTCGAGGCCGTGAAAACCATCCCCGTCATCGGCAACGGTGACATCATCACGCCGCAGGCCGCGAAGATGATGCTTGACGAAACCGGCTGCGCCGGCGTGAGCATCGGGCGCGGCGCGTTTTACGATCCGTGGATTTTCAAGCGGACACTGGAGTATTGTAGCGTTCGGCCCGTGGCTGAAACGGATCGAGCCACAGGCTCGACTCTACAAATTCCGCCAGAGCCGTCATTTTCCGAGCGCGTGCGCGTGATGTGCCGGCATCTGGATTTGATGGTTGAAATTTTCGGCGAGGAGCCCGGCTGCCGGATGTTCCGCAAGATCGCGCCGTGGTATGCCAAACGGTTCGGCCCGTGCCACGAATTCAACAAAAAGGTTGTCAAGATTTCCACCAGGACCGAATTCCACGGCGTTCTGGAAAATTACATCCGCTGGCGGCAGCAATTCCTCGATGAGACCGGCGAATTGCAGCCGCGCTTCCGTCCGCCGCCGATGGTCGCATCCTTCATGCGAGAGCCGGAACCCGCTTCAACCCAACGCCAACATATTCCCGTGCCAAAAGGGCCGGTGGAAGCGTGGTAAAATGCGGGGTGATGCAACGGAAAATGCCGCGCTCGCGTTGCTGAGATTTAATCCGGAACGTCTCGCTCCACAGTTTTGTGAAACCATGTGTTGAAATTCCGCGTCTTGGATAATAAGCTGCCACAATTGCACATGAAAATATCGCCACGGTTCCACATTCTTCTTGGTTTTGCGTTGATTTTGACGGTCATTGGCTGCCGCACAACGCAGACAGTCAAGGTGACGCATCCCGTTTCCATGGATGTCCGCAGCTTTCTCGCCAAGGGGGATGGCGTGACCAAGGACACAGCGGCGTTTCAGGCGGCGCTCGATTATTGCGAGACCAAGGGCGGCGGCACCGTGGATGTTCCTCCGGGCATCTACCTGATCGGCAGCATCGTCATCCACCCCAACACCACCTTGCGGCTGGAAGGCCGTGCAAATCTCGTCGGCAGCCCGAACATCGCGGATTATCCGCTGGAGCAGGTCCGCTGGGAAGGCGAGTTCCGCCAAGGGCATCGCGCGCTTATTTCCTCGGACCACGCCGACAATGTCAGCATCACCGGCAGCGGGGCGATTTTCGGTCCGCCCATCAATTTGAGCGTGCTGCGCAACCCGCGCGGCCCGGCGCTCATCGAAATGGCCAACGGCACCAACGTGACGCTGAACGGTTTTTCAACCCTGTATGAGCACTTGTGGTCCATCCACTTGCTCTTCTGCCGTGACGTCACCGTCCGCAACCTTCTCATCCGCACCATCGTCACCAATGGCGACGGCATTGACGTGGATTCCTGCGACGGCGTGACCATCGAAGGCTGCGACATCAACACCGGTGACGACGCCATCTCGCTGAAATCGGGACGCGGATTGGCGGCCATGCAGCTCGGCCGCCCGACGCAAAATGTTGTTATCCGGAATTGCACGCTGGCGAGCAGTTTGGACGCCGGCCTGGGCATCGGAACCGAAATGTCCGGCGGCATCCGCAACGTGCGGCTGGAAAACTGCACCCTGTCCGGTCACCAGAACGGCATTTTCATCAAGAGCCGCGATGGTCGCGGCGGCTTCATGGAAAACATCAGCGGCAACAATCTTGACGTCGTTGATTCGCCGACGTTTCTGGGAATTGACCTGATTACCAAAGGCATCCAGGCCGCTGACCCGGTGCCCGGCGCCGTTGAGAAATGGGCGCTGGTGAAAAATATCAGCTTCAACCACATCACGGTCAACAACGTCCAGACGCTCGTGCTCGGATCCAACATCCCGCCGGCGCGGCCGATTGACGGCCTGACGCTCGCCGACATCACCGGCAAATGCGGCCGGGGCATCATCCTGACAAATGTGTTGAACGCGAAGTTCGACGGCATCGACGTCACCGGTTTCAAGGGTGCATTGTTCAGGACGAACAATGTCCAACTGGCTCCGTGATCATTTGCCGATGCAAAACTGGCTGAAGATGGAATCCAGCAGGTCTTCCGTCGCCGTTTTGCCGACAATCTCGCCGACGGCGTTGACAGCGATGCGCAAATCCATCGCGACAAGTTCCAACGTCACATCGCCGCGCAGCGCGTCAATTGTCTGCCGCGCCGCCGCGCGCGCCCGGTTCAGCGCGTCCTGATGCCGCGAGTTGATCATCACCTGCAACATTCCGGCGTTGATTTCGCCCGACCAGACCAGCTCCTTGATGGCGTCCTTCAGCGCTTCAATCCCCTGCCCGCTCAAACAGGAAACGTCCACAATTTCGGTAGGGCGTGTCACTCCGTGCGCGCCGACGGCGGGCAGAGGACTGCCCGCCCCACCAACCGACAAATTTGCTGGCAAATTTAATTTCACCGGCAAATCAGTCTTGTTGCGGACGAGAATCCGCTTTTTGCCGGCGAACTCGGCCAGATACTTTTCATCAGCCTCCGTCAGCGGCTCGCTGGCGTCGAGGACGTGCAGAATGAACTCGGCGCTCGCGAGCGATTCGCGGCTGCGGCGGATGCCTTCCCGCTCGATCTCGTCGCGCGCCTCGCGCAGGCCGGCGGTGTCAATGAACACGACCGGCAGCCCGCGGATGTTCGCCGTCTCTTCAATCGTGTCGCGCGTCGTGCCGGCAATCGGCGAGACGATGGCGCGGTCCTTGCCAAGCAGTTGATTGAGCAGACTCGATTTGCCGACATTCGGCCTGCCGACAATCGCCGCGCGGATGCCACGCCGCAAAATCTGACCCTCGTTCGCCGTGCGCAACAGCTCGTCCATCAATTCCACGCCGTTTTCCAACCGGTGAAGCAATTGCGTCTTCGTGTCCGGCGCAATGTCCTCGTCTGGAAAATCAATGTGCGCCTCGACGTGCGCGAGCGTGTGCATCAGATCGTCGCGCAGCCGGTTGATGCGCTGCGACAATTTTCCGGCAAGCTGCTCGTTGGCGGCGGCCAGCGCCAGTTCGGTGCGCGAATGGATCAAATCGGCCACGGCCTCGGCCTGCGCGAGGTCAATGCGGCCGTTGAGAAATGCCCGGCGGGTGAACTCGCCGGGTTCGGCCAGGCGCGCGCCGTTTTCCAGCAGCGTGTCGAGCACGAGCTTGGCAGGTAGAATTCCGCCGTGACAGGAAATCTCCACCGTGTCCTCGCGCGTGAACGTGCGCGGGGCACGCAGGACGGCGAGCAGCACTTCATCAATCACATTTCCGCCGCGAACGATTTTGCCGTATTGAATCGTGTGCGTCGCCGCTGCGGATGGTTTCAACGAGCTTTTGCCGACGGGCAAAAAACTTTTGTCGGCGATGGCGAGCGCCTGCGGACCGGAAACCCGGACCACGGCCAGTCCGCCTTCACCGAGCGGTGTGGCGATGGCGGCGATGGTGTCGTCCAAAATCATTGGCGGGGAGTTTCATGCAAAGACGCGGAGACGCGAAGAAAAAAGTGCGGCGGAAATCAATTTAACCCGGCAGCCGCATGCCTTCAGAACGGCAGCCGGGCGGCGAGATCGGAAAGCAAACTGTCCGCCGGCTTGAAAGTCCCGCCCAGACAGCCTGCGGTGATGAGACGTTCCAGCGCCGTCACCATCGCCAGCAGCAAGGCGCTCATAAAAAATAGGCCGAAGGCGTCCGGCGGATCGGGCAGCATGATGCGCGGCACGCCGTGATAAAGGATTTTTGTGGTGAGCATGATGCCGATGGCCCACGGCAGCCAGAGATTGACCGTCGGAAAAGCATCCAGCAGCCGGAGCAGAAAAACCGGGCTTAATCCGTAAATCACCACGGTCAATGTCTGTGCGTAGGTGTTTCGCGCGTGAAACGTGTCCCCCAGCGCCTTCATGAAATGGGCGGCAGCCAGGATGACAAGCACCATCATCAGCAGTTCCGCCGTTTCATAAACCAGCGCCTCGCGCGCCGAAAAGATTTTGATCTGACCCATTGCCGACTGCCACCGGCCCCATTTGACCAGCCCCAGCCCCTCCACCGCGCCCACAATCAACATCATCGGCAAAAGATAAAGTCCCGCGACATAACCCAGACTGCGCCGCGACAGCGCCACGCGGTTCCACGCCTCCTCCGGCTCAAATATTAAAAACAACGCCTTAATCATCCCAGCACATTGATACCGGTTCGCGGGCGCACTTACAATAAAATCCGCTTTCGCCGGCGGCGCGCGCATGTTTAACTCGCCGCGTGAATGTTGACCTTGGCATCTGGAGCAAGCTGACGAAAATCGTCATCGGCCTCGTCGTGCTTGCCGTGCTGCTGCTGATCGTGATGTGCTACCTGCCCTTGATTCAGGAAAACACCCGGATGCGCGCGCAGGTTCTCAAGCTGGGCGACCAGCTCCAGGCCGAGCAAGAAAAATCAGCGCAGCTTCAGTCGCAAATTGACGCGCTGCGAAATGACCCGAAGACCATCGAACGCCTTGCCCGCGAGAAGCTCGGCTACGCCAAGCCCGATGAAACGGTGATCCGGTTTGAAGCGCCCGTGACGAACGCGCCGCCGCGCTGACTCACACCGTCATGATTTCTTTTTCCTTGGCGACAACCTGCGCGTCAATCTTGGCGCTGTAATCGTCGGTGAGCTTCTGCAAATCCTTTTCGGCCTGCTTCTTCTGATCCTCAGTCACGCCGCTGTCATGGCCGTGTTTTTTCAACTCTTCCATCGCGTCGCGCCGCACATGGCGGACGGCCACGCGCCCCTCCTCGGCCAGTTTCTTGATGAGCTTGACGAATTCCTGCCGGCGTTCCTGGCTCAATTCCGGAAAGGCGAGCCGGATGACCTTGCCCTGGGTTGTCGGCATCAATCCGATGTTCGCCTTCTGGATGGCCTTTTCAATCGGATGCAGCGAGTTCATATCCCATGGCGTCAGGACGAGCATGCGCGGCTCCGGCGTGGTGATGCCGGCCAGCTCGCGGATGCGCATCTGCGAGCCATAAACCTCCACCACGATGTTTTCCACAAGCGATGCGGACGCCTTGCCGGTTCGCACGCCGGCAAACCCGTTCAAGACCACCTGTTCGGTCTTGATCATCCGATCTTCCGCCTCCAGCAAAATGTCGTCGAGTGCCATAGGACTGCATTTGTAGCAAATCCGGCCGCGCCGGTCTAATTAAAATTCCACTGAATTTCCGGCCACGAATGATTCGACATTCGCCGTCCGCAATTCATAATTTTTGCCATGGCGGACATCGTTTTAACCACGCTCAACGCGAAGTTCATCCACGCCGCGTTCGGTCTCCGCTGTCTGCTGGCCAACCTCGGCGAACTCAAGCCGCGCGCCTGCCTCGCCGAGTTCGACATCAACCAGCGCCCGCTCGACATCGCGGAAACCTTGCTCGCGCGCAATCCAAAAATCATCGGTTTCGGGATTTACATCTGGAACACCGGCCCGACGTCTGAAGTCATCGCTGTCATCCGGCGCATCCGGCCGGAAATCAAAATCATCCTCGGCGGGCCGGAGGTCAGCTACGAAACCGAAGAACAAAAAATCGTCCAGCTTGCCGACCACGTCATCACCGGCGAGGCGGATCTGAAATTCGCGGAACTGTGCCGGGAGTTGTTGAGTCCATCCAATCCCGCAATTCGCATTCCGCAATCCGCATTCCCCAAAATCATCCCCGCCGAGCCGCCGGACTTCTCCCGGCTCGCGCTGCCCTACGATCTTTACACCGACGACGACATTGCGCATCGCATCATTTATGTCGAGGCGTCGCGCGGCTGCCCGTTCACCTGCGAGTTTTGCCTCTCGTCGCTCGACATCCCCGTCCGGCAGGCGCCGCTGGACAAATTCCTCGGCGAGATGCAAAAACTTCTGGACCGCGGCCTGAAACAATTCAAGTTCGTTGACCGCACGTTCAACCTCAACGTCGCCACCAGCAAGGCCATCCTCGAATTCTTTCTGGCGCGCTGCCGGCCCGGCCATTTTTTCCACTTCGAGATGATTCCCGACCGCCTGCCGGAATCCCTGCGCGAAGTCATCGCCAAATTTCCGCCCGGCGCGCTGCAATTCGAGGTCGGCGTCCAGACCTTCAATCCCGAAGTCGCCGCGCGCATCAGCCGCCGGCAGGATTACGACAAGCTCGCCGACAATTTCCATTTCCTCCGTGCGAAAACCGCCGTTCACATCCACGCCGATTTGATTGCCGGCCTGCCCGGCGAAACCGTCGAGAGCTTTGCCGCCGGCTTCGACCGGCTCATCGCGCTCGGCCCGCAGGAAATCCAGGTCGGCATCCTGAAGCGCCTGCGCGGCACGCCGATTGCCCGGCACGACGCCGAGTGGCGGATGATTTACAACCCGCAGCCGCCCTACGAAATGCTCCAGAACAAGCTGATTGATTTCGCCGCGATGCAACGCCTGCGCCGGTTCGCGCGCTACTGGGACATGGTCGGCAACAGCGGCAATTTCATAGAAGCCACGCCGCTGATCTGGAGTGAAAAAACCTCCCCGGTGGGGCGGGCGTCCTCGCGAGCCGATGTAGCGTCGGCGCTGTGCGCCGATCCGGTCGAGCCACAAGCTCGACGCTACAACGAAGAACGACGCGCGCCATCGCCCTTCGCCAGCTTTCTCCGCTTCAGCGACTGGCTTCACGCGCGCACCCACCGCACCGACGGCATCGCGCTGATGCGGCTGACGGAACTGCTCTTTGAATTTCTCACCGCCGAACTCCGGCTCGACCCGAAGCCGGTGGCCGAAATCCTGTGGCGCGATTACCGGCGCGGCGGACGCCACGACAAACCCGGTTTCCTGAAGGAATTTCTGTCGGAAGAAAAAAACGATTCGCCGCGAAAGGCCAAGACCGCCCTGCCCAGGCGCCAGGCGCGGCATCTGGTTTGAAATTGAACGGCTTCTTTTCGGAAACTGCCATTTACGGATGCGAGTTAATGCCATTGTCAACCGCCCGGCACAGCGGTAGTTTCTGCACGGTAGCATGACGCCGACCCAACAATTGGCCACGTTGAAGGCCGCGAACTGCGATGTGGCCTTCGACAATCTGACGCGCCAGCTTTACGCGACGGACGCCTCGCTCTATCAGGTCGAGCCGCTGGCGGTGGCCTTTCCCAAAACCATGCACGAGGCGGCGTGCATCATCCGGGCGGCGGTGGAGGCGGGCACGCCGGTGATTCCGCGCGGCGCGGGCACGGGGATTTCCGGCGGCGCCATCGGTGACGGGCTGGTGGTGGATTTCGCGCGGCACAACCGGAACATCGCCAAACTGAATCCGGAAAAGCGGACCGTCCGCGTCGGTGCGGGCGTGGTGCTGGACCAGTTGAATCAATTTTTGCATCCGCAGGGTTTCCGCTTCGGACCGGACGTGGCGACGAGCTCGCGCGCGACGCTCGGCGGGATGATTGCGAATGATTCGTCCGGTTCCCACGCGCCGGTTTACGGCACGACGGCGCAGCACATCTGCGGGCTGGACATCGTGCTGGCGGACGGACAGACGGTGACGGTGACGCCCGAAGGCATCACGCTGCCGAAGCAGCGCGAATTGATCGAGAGCCTGACCGAGTTGAACTCGCTGCAAATCGCCGAGCAATTTCCGCCGGGGCTGGTGAAGCGCTGGCCCGGCTATGCGCTCGCCCGCGCCGCGACGGAACCGAACAACCTGCTTCACATCCTGGCCGGCAGCGAGGGCACGCTGGCGGCGATTTTTTCCGCCGAATTAAAAGTCGTTCCGCTGCCGGCGGAACGCGGCGCGGGGCTGTTGTTCTTTGCATCCGTGGCGGAGGCGATGCAGGCGGCGGGCGAGCTGCTGGATTTGAAGCCGGCGGCCATCGAGCACATTGACCATCTGCTGTTTGAACAGACGCGCGGGCAGCGGGAGTTTCAGGCCGCGCGCGATTTGCTGGAACTGGACGCCAGGCCGTGCGAGGCGATTTTGATCGTCGAGTTTTTTGAGGGCGCGCGCGGAAAGCTGGCGGCGCTGGAGAAACGCAAGCTGGGCCTGCGCAAACGCATCTTGCAGACGAATGCCGAGGCCAACCTGGTTTGGTCGCTGCGCAAGGCCGGGCTGTCGCTGCTGACCAGCCGCAAGGGCGCCGCGAAGCCCGTGGCGTTCATCGAGGACGCGGCGGTGCGGCCCAAAGATTTGCCGGCTTATTTCGGCGAGCTGCAAAAGCTGATGAGCCGGGTGGGCGTGGAGGCGTCGTTTTACGGCCACGCGGCGGCGGGCTTGCTGCACGTGCGGCCGGTGCTGGACCTGCACCGGGCGGAGGATTTGAAAAAATTCCGGCAGATTGCCGACGAGGTGGCGGCGCTGGTGACGCAATTCAAGGGAACGCTTTCCGGCGAGCACGGTGTCGGCATGGCGCGCACCGAATATCTCAAGCAGCAGGTGGGCGACGAGATGCATCTGCTCATGCGGCAGATCAAAAAGAGCTTCGATCCGAACAACCTGTTCAACCCGGGCAAAATCATTTCCGACGGCCGCTACAAAATTGACAAGCATCTGCGGATGGGCGCGGGCTACGCCCTGAAGCTGCCGTTTGAACCGGCGCTCGCCTTCGCGGACAGGGACGATTCGTTCACCGCCAATCTGGAGCAATGCAACGGCTGCGGCGTTTGCCTCAAACAAACGCCGTCAATGTGCCCGACGTTTCTCGTCACCGGCGAGGAATCCATGTCCACGCGCGGACGCGCCAACGCCATCCGCGCGGCGCTGGAGCTGCGCGGCATCCATGGCGACGCGCTGCGCTCGGCGGAACTCGAAGCGGCCCTGGGCAACTGCCTGTCCTGCCGGGCCTGCGCGACGGAATGTCCTTCCAACGTGGACATGACGCTGCTCAAGGCGGAACTGCTCCACGCGCGCATCCGGCGCGACGGATTGAACCTGCGCGAGCGGCTGTTAAGTTCGGTGGACCGGCTGGGGCGGTTCGGCTGCGCGATGCCGCGCACGGCCAACGCGCTGCTGAATTCCCCGTCGTTCCGGAAAATGGCCCGGCAAATCCTGGGTTTCACCACGGAGCGGCCGCTGCCGCAATTTGCGTCCGAGCGGTTCGACCGTTGGTTTGGGAAGCGCGAGCCGTCCATCCGCCCGTGGCGCGGCAAGGTGATTCTCTGGGATGACACGTTCGTGCGTTATTACGAACCGCACATCGGCACGGCCGCTGTCAAAGTCTTGGAAACCGCCGGCTTCGAAGTCGTGCTGCTGGCGCGGCGCCAGTGTTGCGGACGGCCCGCCTTCAGCCAGGGAAATCTCGACGAGGCCGCGCGGCTCGGCCGGCACAACCTCGCGCTGCTCATGGAAACCGGCGACACGCCGGTCATTTTCCTCGAACCGTCGTGCTACTCGATGTTCGCGAAGGATTACCATGAATTGAAACTGCCGGACGCGGAACGTGTCGCCACAAGATGTTTTTTGTTCGGGGAATTTTTTGAGAATTTTCTGGCCAGGGAGCCGCTCGCCCTGCGGTTCAACTCCAAGCAGGAGCGCCTCATTGTCCACGTCCACTGCCATGCCAAGTCACTGGTCAGCCCGGCGGCCATGCGCCGACTCCTCGAACGCCTGCCGGAACGGACGGTGGAACTGCTCGACACCGGCTGCTGCGGCATGGCGGGCGCGTTCGGAATGATGGATTCCAAATACGAACTCTCCGTGAAAGTCGCCGAGCCGCTCATTCGCGCGGTCAGAAACCAGCCTTTCGGGACAACTGTCGTGGCATCGGGCGCGAGCTGCCGGCAGCAGATCCAGCATCTGGCGCCCGTCCGGCTGCGGCACATGGTGGAAGTGATGGCCGAGGCGCTGGCGTGACCGGCTTGTCGGGAAATTTTTCCGGTGCGCCGACGGGGCGGGAAACCCGTCAGGCATCCGGCCTGTTCAATTCGTAATTCAGGATCGAAAGGCCATAAACCGCCGCCGTCTCCACGCGCAGAACGAGCTTGCCGAGTGAAACCGGCTGTGCGCCGGAATTCTGAATGGCATTCAATTCTTCCAGCGTGAAATCGCCCTCCGGCCCGATCCAGACGGCGGCGCTTTGCGGGCGGCACCCGTGCTTCGCTTCAAATTCCTGAAAACACTCACGCGGATGGCGGCGTTCGGTCTGCAGCGAGCCGACGAGCGATAATTCAATTTTTTCCGGGCGTGAAAGAAATTCCTGAATTGTCACCGGCGTTTCAATTTTGGGCAGCCATAACGCGCCGCACTGTTTGATGGCTTCAATCGCCACCTGCTGCCATTTCCCGCGCTTCTCGGCGGCGGCCCCGGCATCGAGGTGCGTCGCGACGCGCTCCGTCAGCAGCGGCACGACGCGGCCGGCCCCCAGCTCGACGGACTTCTGGATGATGTCCTCGATGATCTTCCCCTTCGGCACGGCCACGAGCAGCGTGACGGAACGCGGCGGGGCCGGCGAAAAGTTTTTCAACGACACGGAAAGCCCGACGGCATCGCGCGAACAGGTGTCAACGGTGCAAAGGAATTCATTTCCGATACCGTCCAGAACGGCGACCATCTCGCCGTATTTCACGCGCAGGACGCGCAGCGCGTGATGCGCCTCGCGCCCGTGCAGCCGCAACGCGGCCCCGGCGCAATGTTCGGGCGGCAGATAAAAGCGGTGCATGGGCATTTATGATAGATGAATCACGACTGACGGCTCAATCTGCGGCATGGCGCGCCTATCGTAAATCGTAAATTCATCGGAACAAACTTTTGGCCTTGTCAAAAAAGCTTTTGCTGATGGGATTGACGTCCTCGTCGCACAGCGCGGCGAATTCCTGGAGCTTGGCCTTTTGCTCGGCCGACAGGCGGGTCGGCACCTCGACCTGGACGCGCACATGCAAATCACCATGGCCGTGGCCCTGCAAATTCTTCACGCCCCTGCCCTTGACGCGGAACGTGGAATGCGACTGCGTTCCGGCGGGAATCTTGATCACCGCCCGGCCTTCGAGCGTCGGCACCTCGATCTCCGCTCCGAGCGCGGCCTGGACAAAACTCACCGGCACTTCGCAGAGCAAATCGTCGCCGTCGCGCTGGAAAATTTCGTGCGGCTTCATGTGCAGCATCACATAAAGGTCGCCCGGCGGACCGCCGCGAAATCCGGCCTCGCCGTTGCTGGACGAACGCAGGCGCGAACCGCCGTCCACGCCCGCCGGGATGCGCAGGCTGATCTTGGAAGTGCGCTGGCGCTTGCCCTCGCCGTGGCACGATTTGCACGGCTTCTCCAAAATATGGCCCGCACCCTGGCATTGCGGACAGGTTTGCGCGATGCTGAAAATGCCGCGCGACATCAGGACCTGGCCGCGCCCGCCGCACGTCGCGCACGTCTTGATTTTTGAACCGTGCTCCATGCCGGAGCCGTCGCAGGCATCGCATTTGTCGGGCTTGGAGACGGAGATTTCCTTTTCGCAGCCCAGCGCGGCTTCTTCGAGGGTGATCTCCAAATCGTAGCGCAAATCGTCCCCGCGCTGCGGTGTGGAGGGGTCACGGCCGCCGCCGAAGAAACTTTCAAAAATGCTCCCGCCGCCCGCGCTGAAGACCTCGCGAAAAATGTCAAACGGATCGTGAAAATTCCCCGCGCCGCCGAAACCGCCCCGTCCGGCGCGCTGGCGCGGATCGAACGCGGCATGGCCGTATTGGTCGTAGGCGGCGCGTTTCTGCGGGTCGCTCAACGCCTCGTAGGCCTCGCCAAGTTCCTTGAATTTCTCCTCCGCCGCCTTGTCGCCCGGATTCTTGTCCGGGTGAAATTTCACGGCCTGCTTGCGGTAGGCCTTCTTGATTTCATCGGCGTCGGCCTCGCGGTTCACACCGAGGATTTCATAATAATCGCGCTTGGACATTGGAAGTTAAAATTTACAGCCCCCAATCACGGACGGGTTGCGGGTTTTTTGGCGACAATAACGGTGGCCGGCCGCAGCAGCCGGTCGCGCAGCTTGTAGCCTTTGCGCAACTGCTGGAAGACGTGGTCCTCGGGCACTTCGGCGGTTTCCCGCTGCGAGACGGCCTCGTGCAATGCGGGGTCAAACGGCTTGCCTGCGGCGTCAATTTCCTCGATGCCGGTTTCCGTCAAAACGGTTTTCAACTGCTCCTGAATCATCGCGACGCCGGCCTGCAACGAGGCAAGCTTGTCACCCTGCGCGGTCTGCGCGGCGGCCTGGGCCATTTCGATGTGGTCGAGCACGGGCAGCAGTTTTTGAATCAGGGCGGTGGCGGCGAACTGCGCGATTTCGATGCGTTCGCGCGCGGCGCGTTTTTTGAAATTGTCAAAATCGGCGGTCGTGCGCAGCAGCCGGTCCCAGTTTTCGTCGGCCCTGGCGGCGCGCGTCTTGAGATCCTCGATCTGTTCCGAAGTCAGCCCGGCCGGAACCGCCGCAACGGTCTCCGCCGATCCGGCGGCGGACGCGGCGCTTACGTCCTTGTTGGTTTTTGGCTCGGTTTTTTTCATGTTGTCTTGTCACGCGCACACCAGCGCGAACCGCCAGCATAGACAATTTTCAGGCGGTCAGCAACCATTCAGGGAAAATATCCGGTGGCCCGAAAAAACGAAGTCACGTCACGGGGAAGGCGCTTGGAGGTTCAGTTTGATGTTGGCGATCTTTCACTTGGTTCGTAGCCGAGAAGCCATCCCACCGTTCAATTAACATTGGCATCGCGCATACTGTGGTTGGCGTGTAAAGTTCAAACAAGGCACGGAGCGAAATCGCCAAAGGCTCCACGTTCACGCTGACGCTGCCGGTGTTCGTTGAGTAGCTCGTCAAGCCGGGGCAAAACCACCAAGAGATTAAATCGCGGTATTAAGTGTCATGATGCCCATCATCTCTATCCAAAAATCTACGCAAAGTGAAGATGCCAACACAAAGCAAAGCCATCAGTATCGGCCCACCGACGATGGCGATCTTCCAGCCAATACTAATTTCTCTGGACATGCCGCGGGTGTCATAAAAAAAATGCAGCGGAACAAAAATTGAAAATGTGCCAGCTATTAGTCCATAGGCTATTATGGGTGAAATCCTGTCCGAATGGCGAGCGTAAAACCATGCTGCCAATGGAAAAGATGCTACGGTAAGACGGTCGCACAAAATCGTAAAACCGTTGAGAGGTATGTTGGGAGCAATGAATGTGGCTACAAGAATAGTAACCACCAACCAGCTAATCAAAATTTCGATTCCTCGTTTCATAGCTTGTGAATAATGCTAATAGGCTGATAAGCAATCGTTTTGATATTAAGGCCAATTGTTATATACGGCGGGCCAAACCGGGAAATTGTTTACGCGGTTAAATGTTGGTCCATCTACTCCTGCTCCAGAAATTGTCCAATTGCTCAATGTCCACGGATCATAGGGAAGCCCGCCAGTATAATCAACATTGCCATACCAATCCCAATTTGCCAGACCCAAAGTTACATAAATGTTGTCACTATCGCCATCCGGCTTAAAACGGAAGTAAGTGTTAAAACTGTCGTTTCCCGCCACCCATGAGTCACTGCCCACAGCAAGGCTGCCGGCAGAGGCTTGATCCACGTTGGAGAGGTAGGTCATCGTTCCCTGTGCTTGGACAAATTGCGATGACAACAGGACTACCGCAATCGTGATAACGCCATTCAGTATTGTTTTTTTCATAGAACCGCCTTTGATTTGCGGCGATGCCAGAGGAGGAGCAGACCACCCAGGCCGGACAAAGCCAAAACACCCGGTTCGGGAACAGCGGTGGCATTTATGGCGAATTGAACATAATAATCAACTGAAGTTACAGTCCAATGGGAACCACCATCGGAAGATAAATATCTCGTTCCGGGATTCCAGTTACCACTTGTATCAAAGCTCCCATTCGCGATGCTCCAATCATACGCGCCATTGGCAACCGTTGTTCCGGCGGTGAGCACAATCAGATATTGAGTGTTTGCCGATAATGTGAGGCTTGAATCCGGGGTATAAGTATAAATGCCAGCCGTGGTCGGATTCAAAGAACCGTCCAGAGTGCCAAGATCGCTTCCACGGATGTCAAATCCGCCAGTATGAGGCTTATAAAGCGTAACCATGAAGTCGTTGGGGCTGCCAGAGGCGTCAGCCATCCCCAATTCAATGGAATCAAGCGTATAGCCGCTGACATTGGTTCCAGTGGTAAATAATGTTGCCAGCCATGAATCGCTTCCCACGGCGAGGCTCCCGGCAGAGGCTTGATCCACGTTGGAGAGGTAGGTCATCGTTCCCTGTGCTTGAACAAATTGCGAGGACAACAGAACCACCGCAATCGTGATAACGCCGCTTATTATTGTTTTTTTCATAGAACCGCCCTTGATTTGCGGCGATGCCAGAGGATGAGCAAGCCGCCCAAGCCGGACAAAGCCAAAACACCCGGTTCGGGAATGGGTGTGGCGTCTATGGAAAATTGAGGATAATCCGGTAAAAGTGTTCGGCCACCACTGGAAATCAAAACACCACCCACACTCCAGCCATCACCTGGATTATAAGAATTTGCGTCCATGTAGTTCCACTCATAAGCGCCTGTGGCAATTGTTGTTCCGGAAGTGAGCACGATAAAATAACGAGTGTTTGGTGACAGCGTAAGGGTTGAAGTGGGGGTATAGGTAAATATGCCACCGGTTACTGGATTCAATGAACCGCTTAACGTATCAAGGTTGTAGTTGGGAACAGGGCCTGCAACACCGCCGGTGGATGAATAAAGCATGGCCGTGAAGCCGCTGGGATTGCCCGTGGCGTCCGCCAACGCTAATTGTATGGAGTCGAGCAAATACCCGCTGGGGTTTGTTCCTGTCCTAAACATTGCCGCCACCCATGAGTCACTGCCCACGGAAAGACTGCCGACAGAGGCTTGATCCACGTTCGACAGATATGTCATCGTCCCCTGTGCCTGAACAAATTGCGAGGACAACAGGACTACCGCAATCGTGATAACGCCATTCAATATTGTTTTTTTCATAGAACCGCCCTTGATTTGCGGCGATGCCAGAGGATGAGCAGGCCGCCCAAGCCGGACAAAGCCAAAACACCCGGTTCGGGAATGGGTGTGGCGGTTATCGCAAATTGAGGATAATTTAACGAAAAAACATGAGGCCACGAGGAGCCATTAGAGGAGCTGACCACACCACCGTGGATGCTCCAAGCATCGCTCGGATTATAAGAATTCGCGCCCACGTAGCTCCAGTCATAAGCACCATCGGCAACCGTTGTGCCAGCAGTGAGCACAATAAAATATTGTGTGCTAGGTAATAATGTAAGGTTTGAAGTGGGGATATAAGTGAAGATGCCACCGGACACTGGATTCAATGAATCGTTAAGTGTGCCAAGGTTGTTGGCGGGGACAGGATCAGGGCCCATAGTGCCGCCAATGGATGAATAAATCATTACCGTGAAACCGCTTGGAGTGCCCGTGGCGTCCGTCAACCCTAATTGAATGGAGTCGAGCAAATACCCGCTGGCATTGGTTCCTGTTTTAAACAGTTCCGCCACCCATGAGTCACTGCCCACAGCAAGGCTGCCGACAGAGGTTTGATCCACGTTGGATAGATACGTCATCGTTCCCTGTGCCTGAACAAATTGCGAGGACAACAGGACTACCGCAATCGTAATAACGCCGCTTATTATTGTTTTTTTCATATAATTCCTGATTTGATTTTATCATGGGTTCAACAAACTTTCATTTGACCACGCCACCGAAATAGCCATAGGCATCCCACACTCCAAATCCATACACTTCGACGCCCACCGGCAGGGAACTGGTCACCTTGTGTGTGCCAGCTGTCACTGGCAGCTGTGCGCCATAATAGCCACTCGCCCCTATCGCCTTGAAATATGACGCTGTCACCAGATTTGTATCAACAAACGTATTTGTTATTGCCGACTGGGCAACGATGATGTTCAGATAATTCTCAACAAAATCCCCGGTGGAATTGGTGTTGTAAAAGGGAACAAAAACCATGTTGGTTGTAAAATAGTGGCCGGCGGGCAGCAGCAATATATCGCAGGGATCTCCCTCATAATCCGAATCATAAGCATGATCGGAAAGCGATCCATTGGCGAATTGCGCGACTTGAACGGGCTGGCTGGCCTGGAAGATCACCGGCCCGTCAACGATAATGTCGCAGAACTGCCCCACTTCAAGGTTTGTGACCACAACTTCATTGCTTTCTGTCACAATCCAAGGAGGATCGTAGACACCCAAAGCAATCGGTGTAACCACAGTGCCAGTGATGGTGACCACCGTGTTGCTGTAAGCCGCGAGAACGCGATAACTGGCCCCGTTTATCCGACCGGCAAAAGAGAGCGCCAGCGACAGTGTGCCCCACGAGTCAACTGGCAGTTGCTCCTGCACCAGTGTATTTCCAGCAGCAGTGCTCGGATCTGGCACGAAAGCATCGCTTGCGCCCGCGAATACGCCAATGGGTTTGTCCGAGGTGATCCATGTTCCCGTTACATCACTGCCTCCGAAGCCGTCAAAAGCGCTTTCAATTTGATAAGTCTGCCCCTGCTGTAGATTGGTGGTATAACAATCTGTGTCTGAACGTCCATCCTCCAGATTTGCTGTTCGAGAAGGCGTAATCTTGACGTTCGTATCGTCCGCTGTTGCCACAATGGCAAACTCGGACTCGCCATCGGTATGGGATGGCCGCGCCATAAGGCAATAATTGGTTCCCAGCATCGTCGTCGGATAACCGGTAAAGGCCGCGCTGCCAGCCCATAAATAATGAAACCCATATACCGACACCGGCTGGCTGGCGGCTATGAGAATGCCCTTGTTTTGAACCGCGTCGCAATTCCAATAATCTATCAAGGCGGTGCTCGGGATGCTCATATTGGTTGCCGTTCCCGCCGCCAACGTGAAAGTATTGGTGATGCCCAGCCCCGGAATGGTCACAGTCCCGCTGGCTCCCACTGGACTGGAGATGAAAAGCCACAGGTTGGGAGGTATAAAATCACCAGCAAAATCGAAATCATCCATGGGATAAAATGCGACCCAGAAATTGGTTCCCATGGAACCGTTCGCGGCAAGGTCGTTGGTGGGCGCATCAAGCCAGTAAAAACCATGCGCATCGGTTGCATTGTCAACCACAAGATTGTTTTGACCTGCAAATGACCGCTGGAGCCATTGCCATGAGATGGGCGGCGAAAGGTTCGTGGTGTAAAGCAGATCATACACGCTGTTGGTGACGTTCCACGGCGGATGAATCGTTATATACGCCGTGGTGTTGGTCACTCCGTTCATGGAAAGCCAGAGGTCGTTGGTGGTATAGACCAGCGGGGTGAAACTGTATGCGTAATCGTTTGTGCCACCGCCGCCACCGCCGCCCACCAAAGGAACATCCAGACCCATTGCCAGCATCTGCTGGTTTGCCGCCGCTGTCTGAACCTGCGAAATCAGGCTGACCACCGTGTTTGCCTGTGCTTCCAGCGCGGAAGCCGTCGTGCTGCCCATTGCCTGCGCCCGCAGTCCAAACCGGTGTGTGTTCACCGCCACCTGTCCGCCGGTCTCGTCCACCAAAAACTGGCCGGAAGCCATTTGATAAACAGGCATGCCTGGATCGAGGGGCGGGCAGGGCGCTGGCGCTGGGATTCCGCTGGGCAACACCAGCCAATATGTCCCGGTGCGAGGCAAATCCGCCGGGGCAATCTGCGTCAATCCCTGAGCGTTCGCCGTAAGCTGCACGATGGAATCGGGCGTTGCCGATTGAACCGGCGCGAAGCCATTGTTGAAACTGCCGACCACGGCGGTTTGCGCGTGAAGACCCGTTGCCAGACTGATGATGATTGTCCCGACCCAAAAACTTCCACCTGATTTCATGTTTCCCTTTCCCGCGAAACTCCGTTACGGAACTAAAGGGCGCGGACTTAACGCCCCTCACTCAAGGCACCGCGAAGCGCCTGTCACAAAGAACGCCAAGCCGCGCCGAGTGGCGCGTGCTTGACATGGTCTTGTGACAAAATTTCGCGGTTTTTGAGTGAGACCGTAGCAAAGCTACGCAAATTGGTTTGTTTTTTGTTTTACATCTGTTTTGAACTGACGGTTTGTTTTTACGCTCTTTGCCCGAACTTTCCAAGAATTAAATTCCTGTCCCGCCTTCGCGGAAAACGTGGAAGTCGCAATTTTCTTCGGAAGCATCGGCCAAAACTGCCATTTTGCCTAAACGCGCCATGCCAAGATATGTTAAATGTCTGGCAATATCGTTCGTGGTCAAAGCTCGCTGATTTGTATAAAGTCGCCTCCAAGGTTCGGAAAATTCAAAATCAAAACACTATGCACACATTCACTGAAAAAGTTGGCATCGTTAATGAAGTCATCTCCTACATGCAAAACACCGACAATCAGGCGGCGTTGACGGCGAAGAATTTTGACACCGCGCCGCATATCGCCCGGCTGCAAGCCGAATTGAAGACCGTGACTGATCAGGCTCCCAAACAGAAGGCGCTGGAAGTGCAGCATATCAAGGCAACCTCGGATTTGCAGGACGCGACCTACACCGCTTACAACGACGCCAGCGGAGTGATGGATGCCATGGTGGGTTTGCTGGGCAAAGGCACTACGGCGGCGGGCAAACTCCAAGCCATTCGCAGCCGTGTGCGCCGACATGACAACGCCAGTTCACCGACGCCCACGCCGCCAGCTTCCACATCGGTAGCCCCGGCAAAATCGTAAGTTGTTGATTTCAAACTGATTACGTCATTTTCCCGCTGGAAGGGCGGTTTTTCCAGCGGGAATTGTCGTTTTTCCGGTTGGAAGCAAGGGGATTCCAGCCGGAAGCAAAACCATTCCCGCCGGAATGGAGACGCTTCCTGTCGGAAGGGAGGCAATTCCTGCTGGAAGCACAATAATTCCTTCCGGCATCGGGATGGTTCCCGTCGGAATGGAGGCGGTTCCCGGTGGAATCAGGGCGATTCCTGTCGGATGCGAAGCAATTCCCCCCGGAAAAATGGTGGTTCCCATCTGAAGCAGATTGCCAAATTGCGGCGGGGTTATTTCGGCGGAACGATTTTTTGGAATTCCGGCAGGCTGCGCAGGGGATCGAATCGCGTGTCGGAACGGTTGGCGGCGGCAAGGTCGTCGGCCCTGGGATCGCGCTGGAGGCGCTTGGCGTTCAAGTCCATGGCCATGCGCAAGTTTGTGAGGGCATCGGTGCTCTTCCCCAGCACGGCGTCGAGCGCGGCCAGATTGTAATACGACTCCGGCAGGACTTGTTCGGGGGCGATGGTGATGATTTTCTGGAGCACGGCCTCCAGTTTGTCCAGATGGCCGCTGCCCATTTTAAGATAAAACTGCGCAAGGGCGGCGGCTTCGTTGTAGGACAGCGCCGAATTGGTGAGCGCCTGGTCGAACAGGACGACGGCGTCGTTGGTCCGCTGCATTTGAAGGTAGGCGCTGCCGAGCATCAGAAGGTTCCGTGCATTGGTCGGGTGGGCGTGCGCCTCGGTTTCCATCTGCTGCAACTGGGATGTCGCGTCCGCGTTGTTGGCGGCCTGGTCGGCAATCTGCTTTTTGATCTGTTTAATTTGATCAATAAGGCCGGTGATCTGACCGTTGTAAGGATCCAGCTTCTGGCAGGTTTGCGCGACAATGAGCGCATCGTCAAAACGCTGGAACTGGAACAGGAAGTTGGCATACCGGATGACCGCTTCCGGGCTGTAGGGACAGAATGCGAATGACTGTTTGAAGGCGAAGTCGCACTCCTTATACAATTGCTGAACTTCCGCGTCATTTTTCGGACGGTAGTGCATGTATTCCGAATCGGGCGGAGGATTCGGGAACAGCAGATGGAGCCGCCAGGCATACATGCCGGCCTGCGAACTGCGCAGTTTGGAAAACGCCTTTTGCGCGTCGTCGTCCCGGATGAATTTCCGGTCGCCGGTGAATCCGGTGTAATCGCCGCGGAGATAAACCTTTTCCACCCAGTCGGCAATTTGCTGGACGCTGGTGTCGTAGGTGATCCAGTTGCCGATCATGCGCTCGGTGTATTTGCTCCAGAAGGCGTGGTCCCGCTTGAAGACGTCATCGGGCAGCGCCACGATGGGATTGCGGTTGATTTTCATGATGATCCCGAACGGTGTTTCGTAGGGATACATCCATTCGAGCGGGAAGCTCTCCTCGACGTAAAAATCGTTGGTGGGGTTCTGGTCAAAAATCACCCGGCACAACAACCCGTTGATCATCATCACGGCAACCTGCCCGGAGACCGAAACCCGGCCGCTGGCCGGATCCATCTGCACATCTTCGCCCGGCTGCAGCCGGCCCTCCTTGGAGCGGGTTGCCACGTCTTCGGTGTAATCGTGAAAGCATTTTTCCGAGTCCTCGCCCGATGGAATGTAAATTTCCTTCGGCGGATAGACGCCTTCCTTGCGCCAGCGCGCCTCGATGTTCGCGCCGCGTTGAGTGAAATACTTGTCCAAGGTCGCATCCAGCAGGTCGGCCACGCCCTCGATCAGCCTGTTCCCCGTGTTTCCCTTGCCGGCGTCAATGTTGTTGAGATCCATCACCACGTTGCCCGAACTGCCGAGTCCGGTGGCCAGGGATGCAAAGTATCTGAAAAACCGGCTGAAGAACGGCGGATCCATTTGCGCGCTGCGGAAATACTGCGCGCGGAGATAATCCAGATAAGTGCCGTCGGCCAGCGCATTTTGCGTGATGAGATAAACGTCGCGGCGGTCGTAGTTCGGATCCATCGGCTTGTCCTTGGCCGGGACAAAGCTTTCGCAGAAAATCATGTAGGTCGGGCAGAAGCGGCCGGGGTCGGTGCCGCCAAAGAGGATGGTGTTGCGCGTCATCTCCGGATAAACAAGATTGCCGTTCGGGCCTTTCATCATTTGTGCGCGCAGCTTGGCGTCGTAGCTGAATTTCCCGTCCGGCCCAACAAATGGCGGCGTGAACATGTCGTGCCCGAACCAGTAGCCGAACCAGTGGTTGCGCTCCTCGCCCTTCGCCCAGTGGGTCAGCCCCGAATACACCGGTATGCTGGCGAACAGGCAGAGCGTAATCAGCATCGGCGCGCGGTTGCGATAAATCAGCAGGCCGCCGATGAAGGCGACGACCCCGCCCGAAACCAGCAGCGCGCCCCAGACCGGCAGGCTGTATTGGTTCGGCGCGAAAATGCGCGGCAATGCCTGGCAGACCTGCGTGATGCCCAGCCGGTCTTCGCCGGAAAAGGCCAGACACATCGCAACAACCAGCAGAAGCAGCGCCCCGCCGCCAAACATCCAGACCCAAAAATCGTCATCCGCAGCGGATTTGGATTTCTTGATGAACCAGTTCGCCCCCAAGGCGGCCAAAACAAAGGCCGCGACCATGCTCAAAAACAGGAAGAGCGTGTTCAGATAAGTCATGGCCCCGACGCCACCGTAAAACGTGGTGCCGACGCCGTCATAAAGCACAACGAGGGCGGGCAGCAAGGTCATTGCCCCCAGCATGAGCCCGATGGACCGGAAGCTGCGGTAATGCGTGGCCATGTAGGCTGCCAGCAATGCCAGCCCGTAACCGATCATGACGGCCACCACCGCGTGGGATGCCGTGAAGAACACCTTGTTTTCCTCCGCTGACTGCCGGTCGGGCGTCGTGTTCATCAAAACGGTCAGCAGGATGCCGACGCAAAAATACATCGCCGTCAGGCAAATGATCCAAGCCCGCTCGCGTTTCTGCATCTTGCGCAGGAAAAAGAAGGGAAACAGCGCGACAAAGAGGAAAACCCAGCTGAACGAGCCGGCCAGGCCGCTGATGACCAGTCCGAGTTGCTGGAGAAAGTGCGTCGGGTCGTGGAGGACATCCGTCGGGTTGGCCCTTTCATACTGGCCGCGGGACAGCGCGTGGAAAAATCCCTCCACCGTGCGCGGATAACCCCATTGCATCGGCGGATCGGTCATGCCCGCGATCGGTTCGTAAAAATAAAAGGACACGCCCAGCACCCAGAGCAGGCCGCACACAATCACCACCAGCCAGCCACTGTCCTGCTTCCATGTATTCCACGCCAGCACCAGGAAAGCGACGCCGGCAATCAGCGCGAGCGCCATACAGCCAGCGCCCTGACCGGTGCCCTGGCCGGGAACGGCGCACAAAAACAAAAGCGTCCCCGCCAGCGCGCCGTCACGGCAGAAATCGTTGAAGGTTTCCTTGGTGATGATGGCCAGCCAGATGTAGGCCGCGATGGAGGCAAAACCGACGAAATAAAACATGGCAAGCAACGTGGGACTCACGCCAGTCAGCGCCGGAATGGCCCCGGCCTGCATCAATATCAACCCGCCGAGAAACACAATGCTGTTGCCCAGGAAAAAGCTGCGGCCCAGCTTGAAATCGGCCATGGCCGCGGCGACCTCAATGCCCATCGCCGCGCAGAGCATCGTCTGGTGGATGGTTGCGCACACGCCAAAGAAGAACATTGCGATGTAGAGGTAGCGCCGTTGGTGCGGCGCGTAAATCCACCGCATCAGGCACGCCGCCACGACCATCAGCCACGGCACGTCGAACACCGAAATGCGGTTGATGACCACCGATTCCTTCCACATGAAATTGTCGAAGCCTAGCAGCAGTCCCGCCGTGATGCCGCAGACCACGCAGATGGCACCCTCCCATTTGCGGTTCATCTCCTTCAATTCCGCGATGCCTTCGATGAGCATGCTGCTCCCGCGCGAAACCATCAGGCCCACCAGCCCGCACGCCATCGCCGCCGCGAACGATTCGCCCACCTCCACGCGCCATGCCACGCTCCCGAACGGCACGATCACCGTCCAAATCCACGAGTAAATCGCCCAGAACGGATAGCCCGGCGGATGCGGGATGCCCGCGTAAAACGATGCCGTGCAAAGCTCGCCGGAATCCTCCAGCGTCAAGTCCGGCGCCAGCGTGAGCAGATAAGCCGTCCACACCGCCGCGAAACAGACAATCAGCACCAGCCAGTCAATTTTTCGGAACAGCGGCGGAAGTTTTGCGGGCGCGGGGGTCGGAGCGGCCGCCGTTTTTTGCGGCTGGCCCGGGGTTTTTATATTCGTCGGTTGTTGAATTTTCATTTTGAACGCCAGTTCTTCACTTCCTAAACTGCGGAAAGCTGTTAATAAAGCCCGAACCGCTGCCATTTGTCCAATCAAAAGTAAAAACGGACAGGTTGTTCTGCTCGGACTGCCGGCTGGTCGCATATACCGCGTAACTTTGGTTGCTCATCATGGCCATGATGGATGGCTGCCGTAAGCCGCCGGTGGGGATTGCGTTTTCAGAATTCAGAACCAGCATGGTCAGCAGCGCGCAGGCTGTGGCAGGCGTCATCCAGCCCGCGATCCGCATAAGGCGGGGCAGTCCCGCCGCGCGCGCCAGAAACAGCCGCCATCTAAGCGTGGCCGACGCCCGGCGCGGCCGCCAGGAACGCAGCCGGTTTTCCAGCGATTGGTTTTCGTTCTCGTCCATAAACAATTCCTTCCAGTTGGAGTTTGATTTTCCGCAAGCCGTAGCGGAAACGACCCGCCGCCGTGTTCGGCGAAATGCCCAGTAGCGCTCCGATTTCCGCGAATGTGAACCGATGCCAGATTTTCAGCACAATCGCCTCGCGCTGCTCCACCGGCAACGCCGCCAGGCAATCCATCGCCGCGCGCTCGGCCTCGCTTTCGCCCGGCGTTTTCTCGAACCAGCGCAGCGATTCCAGTTCCCGCGTCAGCCGACGCCACAGCGAGCGCCGGTGATTCAGCGCCCGGTTCCGAAAACTGCGCACGCAATAATGTTCCGGCTCCAGCGGAGGCCGCGGCATTTGCATCAGCGCCAGAAATGTTTCCTGCAAGACGTCTTCCGCCTCGCCGTGGCTCAAGCCCAGCGCACGGCCGTAAAGAATCAACTCCGCCGCCTTCGCCTCATACAGCGTCTCGCACCAGACAAATTGTTCGCAGCCAGTCACGGTTTCATTGGATAGACACCACGACCGGGAAATTTGTATAAAAAAACTGGAGCCGCGCCGGAAACCGGATTCAAGACAGCTTCAACTTCTCGCCGATGCCCAGATTGCCCTGCGCCGCCTCGATCAATTCCCGGATGCGCCGCGCGTCGGCCTTTTTGTGTCCGTGACTCGCCAGCGGGTCGCTGCCGCCGGATGATTCAATGAGGATGTCCGACCAGACGACACCCGTCTGGATGTGGACGGAGGCGATCTTGGTGATGCTGATGCTGATTTCATCATGGGTGAGCCATGAGCGTTTGTGGCGGATGACCGCCCGGTCCGTCACCTCGATGACGGTGGGGAAGAGAAAATTCCCGCGCGTCCACCGGCTTGCCTTGAACATTTCCGAATCCATGACTCATCTTAATCTCCAAATCGTTTTGGGCAAATGGATTTGAGCGCGAGGCGGGCACAATTCGCCGTCAAAAAATAATTGGAAACTGTCGCCCGCTTTGGCGAAGATGTCTTCATGGCAGAGAATGAAAATGGCGCCGGCACCGTTCCCTCCGTCGAGGAAATCCAGAAGGCCTGGCAGGAACTGACCTTGAAGGTCCGGCAACTGGACGCCGAGCTGACAATGGTGGAGCAGGAAAACAAGGCGATGCGCTCCCTGTTGGAACGCATGGTCGAGCACCGCCAGAAATCCCACGCCGAAATGGTCAGCATCCTCACCAGCCTCGTCACCAAGCTGCCCATCAACGATGTCGGCGTTCTCGTGTCGCGCCTGGTGGAGCACAACGCGCAGGTCAACGAAGTTTGCGCGGCGCTGGCCAAGGGCAAGATTGACGAAAACCAGCTTCAGCCCGTGATTTTGAAAGTTCTCGAGCGGACCAAGACCGAGCTCGCCGTCGTCTTGAAATCCGCCGCCGCGGAATTGCTCAAGCTGGACGCGCCGTTCGAGCCGGGGCTGCTGCAATCCTTGATCGAGAAGCCGGACAAATTCCATTCCCCGGCATTCGTCCGCGCCAATCGCGCCTTTGTGAAGGGCCAGATGCCGCGCGAACGCATCGTCAAGGAATTCGGCGAAGGATCTCTGATTTTCTTCAAGGACATCACGACCGACCCGAAACTCAATCCGCATCCGAAGCCGGAAGAAATCATGCTGGCGTTCCAAAACGATTTCGAGAAGCTGTTCGAGCAAAATCCTGGTGTTATTCCGTCCAAACGGGATGAACTGGCCGCGTTGCACAAGAAGGTGCAGCAAAGCAGGGCCGCCACCGAACAGGCCCGCGCGCAAAGAAATGCCTTCCTCCGGTTTTCCTTCGCCGGCGAACTGCTGTATTACTACCAAAACCAGACGACGGAATCGCCGGACGTGGTTTTTGCCCAGCGCCTGCCTCCGTTGATCGAGCAGCAGGTGATCACCAGCGACAGCATTTCCCTCGACGAAAAACACATCAAGCAGGCGGAAGAGCTGCTGGCATTCATCGTCAAGCCCGACCACCGGCACGCCGTCGTCAACAACATGGGCAAGGCCGGCGGACTGGCCCGGACGCTGCGGTTTGTGCTCACCTTCCGCGCCGAAAAACTCACCGAAATGGATTCGGTGACCCTTGAACTGCTCAAGCACATGATCTCCGCCGGGAAAGTTCCCAAGACCGAGGCGCTTTTGCCCACCCTGCGCCTGATTCCCCAGGAGATGCAAATCGTCATCGTCCGAGCCATCGCCGCCACGGAACGGTTGCGCCGCGAAGACGCCGAGAACGTCGCCAAGGCCATCGCCAGGGAACTGGGTTTGAAAGACCTTGAAGACCGGCTGAACGCCAAGTCCATCGTCACACCGGAACAGGAGCGAAAGATGGCTTGGGGCAACATCGAGGAGATGTTTTCCAAACGGGCGGCGCCTCACGACATCGCCGCGGCAATTCGCGACCGGCTTCACTCCAAATTCGACGCCGACGAACTCAAGCAAAGCTGGCTCACGCTCACGGGAACCGACCCGATGTCATTCATCCGCATTTTTTGCCTGCTGCCCTATCTCCCGGACGGCAAGACCGACCTGACCATCCGGCCCGCCTTGGAATCCTACATTCAACGGCTGATGCACGAAAAATATGCCGCCACCTACGCCAAGGTTTTGACCACGCTGCGAAACATGTTCAAGGCCAAGGCCGATGGTCCGGTGCTGGTGAACTTCATCGCCCTCGTCAAATGGGTGGATGCCGGAGCCGCCGCCAGGCTTGCCGGGGAAATCGGGATGACGGTTACACCCTAGTCTGGCCGGTGGGAAACGGCTTCGACAGTTGCATGAAACGGTCTGTGGGCGCGGAACGACTCCAGCAAGGATTCACTGTTTCTCAAGACATTCGTCTGGCCGGCGGCGGAGGCCAGGGAGCAGGCGAGTTGCTCGGTGGAAATCGCCTCGTCAAAACGGGAATCCTCGGCATACGCCGCAGCCAGGGTTTCATCAAAGCTGATTGATTTGAAGCCGGTCATTTCGCACGCGCGCGTCGCCAGACGGACGGCAGACTTGCCGTTTCGAAGCGCCGGGTCAGGATTGGTTGCAAAAGACAGCGCCATGTTGTTGATCATGGCAACGTGGTTGGTGTCAAACTGCATGGCATCCAGAAAACCGGCGAAGCTGGCGGGATCCGACCGCGCCGTTGCAAGAAAATTACTGATGGCGTCTGTTTCACGGTCACCAGAAAAAAGAATAAAGCCAAGATCGTTCTTGTAAGCGGCGTTTTGCGGGTCAACTTCAACGGCTTTCAAAAGTTGCGGAATAGCGTCGCCCATCCGGTTTAACTGGAAAAACGCCAGACCTAAATTGTGATGCGCCCAACTGTTTCGCGGTTGCAGCTCCGCCGCCCTTTCAAAGGGTGCCACGGCATCTGAATAGTGGCCGCCGCTCATCAAATAGCTCCCCAAAACCAATTCGGAATCAAAATAGTCCGGGTAAATCGCCACGGACGCCTTAAGTTCCGACACCGCTTTATCGAGGTCCGTTTTCAACAGAACGGTTCCGAGACAGTAATGAGCCATGAAATTGTCTTTTGTGACGGCGACAGCCCGGCCCCAGAGGGTTGCGCCGTTCTTCCAATAAACAATTTCGCCGCGTGTCCGCGATATGCACACGCCCATCATCAACGCGACTCCCGCCGCGACCACAACGCTTTGCCGACGCCATTGCTTCGACAGATCGTTGACCGCCCACACCACAAGCAACACAATTCCCATCATCGGGATATAGGTGTAGCGATTGCTCATGGATTGCACTCCGAGCGGTATCATGCCAATCACCGGCACCAGCGTCCCCAAATACCACAGCCAGCCAACCAGCAAATATGGCCGTTGACGCCGCATTCCGAAGGCAAGAACCGACACCCCCGCAATCAACACCGCCGCAAACAGCAATTGACTGACCGGCCAGAAATCCGGGTAGGGATAGAGCACGCTGATGTTTGCCGGCCAGAACATCTTTTCGAGATAACGCACATAGCCCATGAGCGCCGTCTCCAGACGGAAACTCATGGGAAAATGAAGCATGAACTGACCGCCTGCTTTCTGGGCAAAATAGGCGACAACGCTCACCGGCACGACCAGCAGGAAGAATGGCGCTTTTTCAAGCGCCAGACTCCACTTGCTTTTCAGCCGCCACCGCTCCAGCGGCCAGTAATCCAGCAGCAGCAAAAGGCACGGAAAAGTCACCAACATGCTTTTGCTCATCAGCCCGCAGGCAAAAAACAGCAGCGTCAATCCGTAAAACAATTTCTTCCTGCCGCCTTGCATTTTGGATTCCTCGGCATACCGGGCGTAAGTCCACAAGGCCAGCAGTCCCCAAAAGGCGCTCAAGACATCCTTGCGCTCCGAAATCCACGCCACCGATTCCACGCGCAGCGGATGCAGGGCGA
>Ga0181516_10000333_pt1 | contig 45366 bp, 51 predicted proteins | sample PEATcosm2014_Bin_25_FD_121104 | JGI IMG/M metagenome (GOLD analysis project Ga0181516, IMG submission 121104) | Peatland microbial communities from MTU Mesocosm Facility, Houghton, MI, USA - PEATcosm2014_Bin01_10_metaG | ecosystem: Environmental > Terrestrial > Soil > Wetlands > Peat | place...
GCCGACAGGCTGGGCATACCCCGTCTCTGTTGACCTCAACTTCTTGAACCGCCGGATGCGGACCCGCATGTCCGGTGGTGTGGCAGGGGAGAGCGGGAGACCGCTCCCCCTATGCCGATTTCCGTTTGCCGGCATGGATCGCTTGATCGGACAGGGATTCGCGCCTTCGCGCGGGTGCTTCAGCTCCCATAGAGCAAGAATGGCTGGTCGTGTTCCGCATCGTTATGCGGGAGCCCCCGCGACTCATTCACATGTGGAAAGGCTATGAAAGGAAGGCCGATGACCTCACGCTTTAAGCTTCTCGTCTGGACCTTTGCATTTTTCGGTCTCGCGCTTGCGCATTTGGCCACGATCCATGGTCAATCTGCTTCTGGTAGCACACCGCGCCAACTCATCAATGTGCTGGACTACGGTGCGAAGAACGATGCATCCGCCTTGTCTACTGGAGCGTTTCGGGCCGCTATCCAGGCCGCGAAGGCTGCCGGCGGAGGTACAGTTTATGTTCCTCCCGGCAAGTATCTCTCGGGGCCCATCGAGTTGTTCAGCAACATGACCTTCGATGTCGACGCAGGTGCGACGATCGAATTTCCTGTCGCTCCGATACCCTTCGAGAAGACGAGATACCTGGGCGTTGAGGCATTGGCCCCCATGGCGTTGATTGGCGGCCGCGATGTCGAAAATGTAACCATCACCGGCCGCGGCATTCTTACCACGGGAGACTACGATGACTGGGGAAAGGCCTACGGCCCGCCGTCAGCCGCATCTGACAAGTCTGAAAATGCGAACGGTCCACATTGGGACCATCTGCTGAAATCGCTCGAGTCTGGGCAGACTGTCTCCGAAGCCGAGTCTCTCGCCGCGGCAGCGGAGTTGCGCCCTTCCTTCGTGTACTTCGTTCGCTCCAAGAATGTGCTGGTGGAAAACATTCGTATCGTTCGCGCGCCGATGTTTGTGGTGCACTTGCTCTATTCGGAGAACGCTACCGTTCGGAATGTGATGATCGAGGCGAATCCCGGTCCGCACGCCAACGGGATCGTGGTGGATTCCAGTCGCTTCGTTCGCATCTCGGACAGTTACATCGATACGGGAGACGATGGAATCGTAATCAAGTCAGGCAAGGACGCCGACGGGCTGCGCGTCGATAGGCCCAGTGAAGATGTGACGATCACCAACTGCACCGTCCACCATGCTCATGGCGCGGTCGTGATTGGAAGCGAGACCTCGGGCGGCATTCGAAATGTAGTGGCCAGCAATATCACTGCGGTCGATACAGAGAACGGGATTCGCATCAAGAGCAGGCGGGGCCGCGGCGGTGTCGTCGAAGACATCCGCTTCGACAACTGGACCATGGAGAATGTCGGGACAGGGATCGTGGTCACGAGCTATTACGTGATGGGCGGTGAAGGCACCACGGCAGAAGAGCCGGTATCCAGGAAGACACCCGTTTTCAGGAATATCGCCATCAGCAATGTGACCATAAGCCACGCGACCAGGGCGGTCGCCAATATCGAAGGGCTTCCCGAGATGCCTATTGCCACACTTCGCCTGACGGATATTCTGGGGTCCGGCAAGTCGGGAGTGATTGGCACGTACACCGATGCGATGGAAATGCACCACATGCAGGTTAACGCCGAGCGGGGTCCTGCCTTTGCCATCGATGCGGCGACAAACCTGGAACTTGACGATGTGACGACAAGGATGCCGGTCAAAGGATCGCCCGTGATTCAGCTCGAGAATTCCCCGGGATCGATACTTCGCGACAGCCGGGCGTTTCCAGGAACCGGAACATTTCTGTCAACGGCTCCCGATGAATTGAAAAACGTCCATCTTGCCGGGAACATTCTGGACAACGCCATGGTGCCTGCCGAGGAGCGATGAGCCTGGCGCTCCGTTGCTTCGACTCCCTGCAACGCACCAAGGCGGGTACGGACATCTCTCAAGATGCAGTCTCCAGTGACCTCCGGCTACGATGGAGTCTCCGGGAGAGACCGAACCCGACCCGGCTTCAAGCGCTCAGTATGGATTCCTGTAGCTCAATAAGGAGTCTACGAAAGCAGAAAGGCCCTCCGCTGACCGGGAGGGCCTTTCTTGCTTGTGTGAGTGTGGGCGCGATACATTCCTCGTGAAAAGGGCGAGCTATGTTGGCCCTATTTCGGCGGGGCTGGGGTGAACCCTTCGCGCTTGCGGCCGGGTTCCGGTTTTGGTTTGGGTTTCGGCGCCTTCTTGACTTCTTTCTTGCCTTTGTCTTTGCTTCCCATGGATGCAAGTGTGCCACAAAAGGGGGCAAGAGGAAAAGTCAAAAAGCGGATGCCTCAGAATCCATGGGATGGTATATTGCCCATACTCCGCAATCCGTGTGCGACAGAGGAGGACGTACTATGCAAGTTATTTCCGGCGCCAGTTCCCCGCGCACCAGCTTTCGACTGGTGATTGCCATGCTGGGCATGATCGCTCTTCCAGCAGCGTTGACACTTCATACGGTGCGGGCGCCGGGGCCAGTTAGCGCGACAGCGTCGAACCCGTCGCCCTACGGATATACAGTCAGCCTCCTGATGTTTATCGTTCCTATTCTTGCAATCGGCCTATGGCTCGTGCCGCACGAAGGCGTGAAGATTTCGAAGAGAGCCTTCGTCCGCACTATTGGCATCCTGTTTCCGTTGGGGGCCGCTCTCGATTTCTTCTTCGCCCATTCGTTCTTCACGTTTCCCAACCCTGATGCGACACTGCGCATTACCGCGCCGGCTCTGGGCGGTGGTGTCCCGATCGAGGAATACGTCTTCTATTTCACGGGATTCGTGGCCGTGCTGCTGATCTATATCTGGCTGGATGAATATTGGCTGTCGGCTTATAGCATCCCGGCGGATGCCCGGGAGAGAGCGGAGTTCGACCGGCTGCTCCACTTTCACCCGCAGTCGATGATTTGGGCTTTGGCGCTCGTCGGGGCGGCCATCTTCTATCGTTGGACATTTGTCAGCGATCCCGGGTTTCCCGGCTATTTCACTTTTATTGTGATGGGCGCTCTGGGGCCTTCGGCGGCGCTGCTGCCTTCGGCGATGCCCGTGATCAATTGGCGGGCCTTGAGCTTGACGCTGTTCATCATCCTGTTGACCAGCCTGCTTTGGGAGGTAACGCTGGCCGTGCCGTACGGTTGGTGGAACTTTCAGGATGCGGCAATGGTGGGCGTGCGCATCACGGCATGGAGCCGCCTGCCGATCGAAGAGGTCTGCGTCTGGATCGCCGTGACCTATGCGACGGTGATTGTCTACGAGATTGTGCGTCGATGGCAGGCGTCGGGGAAGCGCGTTCGCCATGCGCTGCTGGGGTGACCTAACGATCCCTGCTTTGGCTGTTCAGGGTCCGCATCGGCAGAGATACAACGCGAGTCCTCTACAATAGTCCGATGCCTGAACTGCCTGAGGTGGAGACCATCGCGCGGGGCGTCCACGAGCGGCTGCGCGGCGACCGCATCGTCCAAGCCTGGTTCGGCGGGCATCGCGAACCGTTCAGGACGCCGCCGGCCCGACAGGCTGCGGGGCTTGAGGGGCGCGTGATCCTGGACGTGCATCGGACGGGGAAGCATATTGTTTGCGAATTAGGGAATTGCGACCCGGGACAATCGCTGGGGCTGGCCTCCCTGCCCTCTAAAAACGCAAAAAAGCGCAAACCTCGCGCTCTACTGCATTCCGCCTCCGAAGTAAGTCCAGAAGCTCAATGGATTGTCCATCTTGGGATGACGGGGCGGCTGCTTGTCACCGTTCCCGACGCTCCCGTCGTGGCGCATACGCACGCCCGGCTTCTGCTGGCCAGCGGCCGCGAGCTGCGCTTTGTCGACCCGCGGCGATTTGGGCGGCTGGAGTTTCGCGACCTGCGCAGGAGCGCAGCCTTCAGCGCCACGGGCGCAGAGCCACTCATGATCGACAAGGAGGAATTCGCATCCCTTTTTCGCGGCCGAAAGCTTGCAATCAAGGCTGCTCTGCTAAATCAAACCCTGCTGGCCGGGGTGGGCAACATTTATGCCGACGAGAGCCTCTTCCACGCCGGCATCCGGCCGACCCGTAGGGCAGGACGGCTGACCAGAGGTGAGCTGGAACGGCTGCGCGTGGAGCTGCGCGAGGTTCTTGAGCACGCCATCCGGCTGGGCGGTTCGTCGGTCTCCGATTACGTTGACGCCAACGGGGTTCGGGGCTTCTTTCAACTGGAACACTGCGTCTACCTCCGCACCGGGCTTCCATGCCTTCGCTGCCTAACTCCGATCAAGCGTACTGTGCTGGCTGGAAGGGGCACACACTACTGCCCGGGGTGCCAGCGATAAGGCGCGATTCTATGATTTTTTGAATTACCTATCCGCCAGCATTCCATAATGCAGACAATCGGTGCGCCGTGAGATACGCAACCCACTGAAAACACAATAGGTCTTGAATGGCTCTTCGATTGCTATTAGAAGGGTGCCAGTGATGTACCGGCTGCTGGAAAGAAGTCCGGCGAGCCCAGATAAAAGCAGATACCCGGCAAGAGCAACCGCCAACGAAGCGGCCCTCAAAAGGGATGAACCGGTCGGGGAAGTCTGCAAGTAGGCCAGATGGAGAACCATCGGCCACATATAGGCTGGGGGGGCCAGTGACCAGCGCAGGACAGCGAAACGCCACTCTGAGAAGAGTGGCGTTTCTGCGTTAGGCAGGACCGTAACCGCAGACTGGGATTGCCAGACCTCGAGTACCCCCCAAAGTGTACTTGCCAGCAGAGGCTGTTCCCTGTAGTATGGGAGTTGCCTATCAAGCGGCTGACGCGAGCCACCCGAATCGGGCAGAGCGCGCTCGTCGCTGAGCAAGGAACTTTCGCCGCACAGTTTATTCCTTTACGGGTACCCGCGGTGGAATATCCCATAGGAAGGGCATTACCTGAGGGAAGCGCCAACTACGCCGATTTAATTCCACCTGAAGGTCCGGCATTGGGTCTGGCAAAAGAGGCCTGACGAGCGGAGGGAACTCCTCGTGGATTCCTGCGAACAAGCGGTGAGGCGGCAAGGCTTCTTGGATTCAAGGCGGGTTGCGCGCGGGGCACTGCTCTGTAGCAATCCATACGATGTCCTATAGTGACTGGACCGCAGGTCGTCGTGTTCCCCGTCCAAACTTGGACAGGCGACTAGCAAGGGAAGGCTCAGCAGCGAGCGGGATGACTGCTCAAGCTGGAAACTCAATGCAACAGATAGCATATTGCCAGGATGTACACGCATGACGACAGAATCGACCCAGCCCCAGTCTGAACTGGGGCCAGCACCGGCCAATGGCCAGGGGCAGGCCCAGGGGCATCGGCGCCGCAGGCGCCGCCGCAAAAACAAGACCAGCCAAGCAAGCGCACCCCAGGGACAGCAGGGGCAGGCGCAACCACAGGCGCCGGCTGAAGCCCCCGCCCAGGCGCAAGCTCCGCCACAGCCCAAGGTGGCTGCGGTGAGCCAGGCACATCATGCGCACCCGAGCCAGGGGCAGGGACGGAAGAAGAAGAAGTTTTTCCAGAAAGGCTCAGCCACCGCCGCGCAGCCTGGCAACAGCATGTCCGCGCCATCGCAGGGCAAGCGCAAAGGCAAGCAGAGGGGCCCTCGGGAGTTTGTCGGTCCCATGGACCACAGCTACCGCATCGTCAACGGCAACGTAGCCGACGGTCCGCCCTCGACGATTCAAATGGGAAGCAACGGAAGCCATTATCAGGATGCCTACGTGGCGCCGCCAGTGGTTCCGGTGCGCGAAGATGCGCGCACCCGCATCTTCTGCTTCATTGAAGATCTTTTCTTCCAAGCCAAGATTCAGGAGACCTCGCGCAGGCTGGGCGTGAAGGTGGAGTTCGTCAAGGGCGACAAGGAGTCGGTGGCCAAGCTGACCGATCTGCCAGAGGCTGAGCGGCCGACACTGCTGGTGTTTGACCTGAACAACCTGAATGCCAAGCCGATGACGCTGATTCCGAAGCTCAAGTCCAAGCTCAAGAAGGCGACCTCGATTATCGGTTTTCTCAATCACCTGCAGGGCGACCTGAAGCTGAAGGCAATCGAGGCAGGATGCGACACGGTGATGCCGCGCTCCGCCTTCTCGCAAAGCCTGCCCAACCTGCTGCGCCGCTACGGTCTTGAAGAGGAAGAAGACTACGCGCAGCAGCCGGTGTAAGCCTGTCCGGAACCGGACAAGCTGGCCTTCGTCTTCGCACCTTACCAGACCGTTCGCGGATAGTGCTGGGCAATCTCTCTGCCGGCTGAGATGAGGCTGGCGAAGCCGCTGGCTTTGGCATGTGCGACGATGAAACGGTCGAAGGGGTCGCGCGTCCACCTCTCATCGAGAGCTGCGCTGGCAATCGAAGGGAAGGGCAGGTCGCAGACTCGAACGCCGAGTTCATGCTCGACCTTTCTCTGAATGTCGCGAGCGGGCAGCTTGATCCGGCCGGCCTCAAGCAGGTATTCGAGCTCCACCAGCACCATGGGAGAAACGAGCAGGCTGGCTGTCTCCAGCAAGGCCGTTGCACGCGGGCTCAGCTTCGCCAGGCTCCCCTGAGCCAGCCAGACAACAATGCCTGTATCTAAATAGGCGGTCTCGGTCATGGCGCTCAAAGGGTAAACCAGTCGCTTTCCCAGGCCTTTTTCATTTCATCCCTCGTTTCAGCCGCAAAGGCTGGGTCGTTCAGCTGGGAAGATTCGGAACTCAGGACCTCCATGGGCGTGATCCGGCTGAGGCGGCTGGCTGGCTGGTCTTCCGGAGCGATCCTGAACCGTCGGCCTCTATGAGTGACCCACACTTCTGTCCCATCCAGAGCTTGATTGACGATCGAGAAGATTTCGCGGCGAAACTGGGTGATGGGAATCTCCATGAATGAAGACTATCATATATGTACACTTACTAGAGTACATCATGTACGCTTTAGTGCTTTTCGTCTCTCTGTGCAACCAGCCCTGACAGCGCATACAATTCCTGAAGAAGAAAATGGCTAAGGCAAAGGAACGAATTCTCGAAGTTGCGTGCCCCGATTGCGGGGCGATGCTTAGGATCGATGGAGCCACCGGCCTGGTGGTGAGCCATACGCCGGCCCCTCGCAAGCGGATGTTTGAGGACCTGGAGACCGCGGCCAAGGCGATGCGCGAGCAGGATGACCGCAAGGAGTCGATCTTCCGCCAGTCGATCGAGGCCGAGAAGAACAAAGAAGACCTCTTCGAAAAGAAGTTCGCCGAAGCTCTGCGCAAAGCCAAGGACGCCCCCGAAGGCAAGCCATTGCGGGAGTTCGATCTGGACTGAAAGCCGTCCGCGCGATGAGGTGAGCTTCTCGCAGCTCCGTTGCCTATACACATAAATCGTGCCATACTTACACATCGGGAGCGCTGCTCATGAGGACGAATATCGAGATCGACGACCGGTTGATGGAACAAGCAATGAAAGCTACTGGCGCGGCCACCAAGAAGGCTGTGGTTGAGCAAGGGCTTCAGTTGTTGGTCCGGCTCAAGGCGCAGGAGGGAATCCTCAAGTGGTTTGGCAAAGTCCAGTGGGAAGGCGATTTGGCCGCTTCGCGCGAAAGCCGCTTCGTTGACTGGGATGACAAACCGGAAGGCGAATTGAAGAATTTGAGCCTGACTATGAACAATGCCAAGAAATAGTTGCGCCAAGTCGAGGAAAATGCCAGCGCATGGTCATTGTCGATACCTCCGTCTGGATTGACGCATTCCGGGGCACGGCCAATCGCCAAACCGTCTGGCTAAGACAGGCAATCGGAACACAGGAAATCGGCTTGACGAGTCTGGTTTTATGCGAAGTATTGCAAGGGGTCGGAAGCAATTCCGAATTTAGCGAAATCAGCAAGGATTTACTGCAATTCGCGGTCTTCGACACAGGCAACGCTGAACTGGCCATCTCTTCCGCGCAGAACTACCGGACGCTTCGCCAAAAGGGATTCACAGTCCGCAAGACGATCGACTGCATCATCGCCACATTTTGTATGGAATATGGTCATCAACTGCTGCACAATGACCACGACTTCGACGCCTTTGAGGCTCACTTGGGGTTACGAGTGCTTCATCCTACGGCAATTCCGTTGAACTGAGTTCTTGATGAAAGAGACTTCCCCAGTGCAGCTAACCTTGAGGCTCTCTTGCTGATCGATTCCCACGCCCACCTGGACAGCGAGCGCTACGCGGACGATCGCGAAGCGATGCTGCGCCGCGCCTGGGAGGCTGGCGTGGGCACGGTGCTGTCCATTGGCATTGGCGAACAAGCGGCCGGCATGGACCGGGCGCTCGCAATATGCCGCCAGTTCAACGGGCAGTCCGGCATTCCGAAGCTCTACGCCAGCGCCGGCGTCTATCCGCACAACACGCCGGAGATCGACGACACCGTTCTGGCCAAGCTGGACAGCCTGCTGGCCGAGCCGGAGGTAATTGCTTGCGGCGAGATTGGCCTGGACTACTACCATGAGGGCGCAGAGCACCAGGCGCAACGCGAGGGGCTGATTCGCCAACTGGAGATTGCGGCGGCCAGCAAACGGCCGATTCTGATTCATTGCAGGCCGAAAGATGCCGGGGCCCCCAGCGACAGGTCTTCGTCGCTGGGGTGGAAAGACGGCGCTACCGACGCCTGGGACGATCTTTTCCTCGTCTTGGAGGAGCATTGGAGGAGAACTGGGCTTGGCGGTGTGATGCACTGCTTCGGAGGCAACTTCGAACAGGCAAGGCGCTCGCTCGACCTGGGTTTTCTCGTCTCGTTTGCCGGGAATCTGACCTATCCCAAGGCCCAGCCACTGCGCGATGTTGCTTCCAGGTTGCCGCTGGACGGGCTACTGGTGGAGACCGACGCGCCCTGGCTCGCCCCGGCGCCTCATCGCGGCAAGCGCAACGAACCTGCCTGGGTACTGCGCACGGCCCTGGTTTTGGCGGAGCTTCAATGGGTTGATGAGGAAGAAATCGCCTCTGCAACCACGAAAAACTTCAACCGGCTGTTTCGCCTCGGGCCGGACGTGGGAAACTGATAGAGGGCATTGCATGGAGCAGCCGTCCTAAGCTCGAGGATACGAAAAATGGCACAGGAAAATTCGTTCGACATTGTGAGCAAGGTGGAGATTCAGGAGGTCCGCAACGCCATTGACCAGGCGTTGAAAGAGGTTCGCCAGCGCTTCGACCTCAAGGACTCCCACTCGGAGATTACTTTGGCAGAGGGCGACAAGGAGATTCAATTGGCCTCCGCTGGCGAGTACAAGCTGGAGGCGGTCAAGGAGATTCTGGGGCAGAAGCTGGTCAAGCGCGGCGTCTCGCTCAAGAATCTGACCTACGAAAAGATTGAGCAGGCCTCTGGCCAGTCCGTGCGGCAAAAGATCAAGCTGCAGCAGGGCATCCCCGTGGAAAAGGCCAAAGAAATCGTTCGCCTGGTCAAGGACTCGAAAAAGAAGGCGCAGGCCAGCATCCAGGGCGATACAGTCAGAATATCGAGCAAGGACCGCGACGAGCTACAGGGGATAATTGCTCTTCTCCGCGGCAAAGATCTGGGCGTGGAGTTGCAGTTTACCAACTACCGCACGAATTGACCACCTGCGGTGGGGCAGTCCTTCTTGGGGTCAACAAGCCATTCGCAGCAGCCGCACTGTAGGATAAAGCACGAGAACCGGAGAACTTTGAGCACATTGGCGATAGCGACGGCGAGAGAGGTCTTCGACCTGCTGCGGGACGACCTCGTGGCGATCGAGCAGGAGCTGGGCCGCGACGCCGCCTCCGGCGTAAGCACCATCACGGAGATTGCCGAATACCTGCGCGAGGGCGGCGGCAAACGCATTCGCCCCACGCTGTTGCTGCTTTCGGCTCACTCACTCGGCTACTTCGATCAGGGCGCCATCCGCCTGGGCACGGTGGTAGAGATGGTGCATACCGCGACGCTGGTCCACGACGACATCATCGACGGCGCGGACACTCGACGCGGGCGCCCTTCGGCGAACACGACCTGGGGAAATGAGAAGTGCGTGCTGGCGGGCGACTGGCTTTACATGCAGGCCTTCAAAGTGGCTCTGGATGAAAAGAACCTGCGCGTGCTCGATCTGCTCATCGGCCTGACCCAGCAGATGGTCGAGGGCGAGCTCTTGCAGATTCAAAAGCTGGGCAAGGCCGTCTCCGAAGCCGAGTACTACGATCTGATCTTCCGCAAGACGGCTTGCTTGTTTGCCGTCTCCATGCGCCTTGGCGCGGTACTGGCCGGGGCCACCGAGGCTCAGGAGACCAGCCTGGCCACCTATGGCCGAGCTGTCGGTTTGGCTTTCCAGATTGTCGATGACGTGCTCGACCTGACGGCCACCGAAGAGGTTCTGGGCAAACCCGTGGCCAGCGACCTGCGCGAGGGCAAGGCGACGCTGGCGGTGATCCACTCCATTGACCACGGCACTGCGGCCGATCGCCGAACCATTCAACGAGTTCTGGATGACCGCAGCTTCGAAAACATCAGCCGCGAGCAGATTCAGAAGATTCTGGTGCGCAACGGGTCGGTCGAGTACGCCATGGCCGTCGCCGACCGCTACGCCGAGCAGAGCCGCAAAGCCCTGGCTCCTCTCGAAGACTCCGAATTCAAGCGCGCCCTGCTCTGGGTGCCGGATTTCGTGGTGGCGCGGGACAAGTAGCTAAGCATCCTGCACGACCGTTCCCTGGTGGTAGACAATCTTCCAACCGTCTGGTGTGTTCTTCCAGATCGTTGCCCGCCGGGTGAGGCGCCGGTTGTCTTGGAGCAGCGTGTAGGTCAGCAGGTAGGTATCCTCCGACAATCTTCGGCAATGGAAGTCGCTCGTCTCCCAAACGTCGGCGTGCGGAACTGAAAAACGCTTCTCCAACTCATCCAGCACCATCTTCCGCGAGTATCTGCGGCCGGAGGCACCAGTCTCCCAGTAGTCCTCCACCGTCATCATCTCGAAATCGGCCCTAGACGTTCCGAATTCAGGGCGATGAAAGATAGGCTCGCGGCGGGCGAGTTCGGCGAGCACGTCTTGCAATTCCGGAGCGGTCGTAGGAATCGGCTCCATATCCTGAGGCCACGATTCGAGCGCGTTCATGCGAACAGAATAGCGGATTTCAATCAAGCCTTTATCGTCGCAGTGGGCGGAGACTCGATCCCGGCTTCTCTTTTCCGGCTCTGCTGCTCAGGCGAAGAAACTGACCGGGCGGTTCAGCCCCTTGCCGGCTTTCAGCCTGATGGACGCCCCGTCGTCCTCGCTGGGTGCATCGTCGAACCCGTCTTCCGATTCGTCATCTTCGGGGCCATCGTCTTCGGCGCCGCGGGCAGATTTTTGGTTGCTTGGGGAGTATTTCTCGTCGCCGGTTCTGGCGGAGTTTTCAACCCTTGCCATTGGCGCCAGAGCAAAGTCCGACTCGACGGCGCGGTCGAGCAGCAGCGGGGGTAGGTTGTTGATTGGAGAGATTCCCATGTTCGGTCGCTCCTGGTTCAAAGTCGGTTCAAGGATGGATCAAGGGCTTGCCATGGTCCGCCTATCGGCATGATTGGAGCGAACTTTAGTTTTTCTGAAGATATTGTTCAGATTTGGGACAGGGATCGCTTGCCTACAGCGTCTTCGACGATGCAGTAGAGGCGCCCGGTGAGTCTAGAAAACTCCCCATTCATAGCTGATTTTGGGGCTGCACCTGGGTTCGGTAATCTCGACGGTTTCGCGGCCTCTGGGGTTCCTTGAGGTATTGAATAGTGTCGCCGTCTGGATTAAACCTTGGCCATCGGCGGTGACCGCAACATTGGTGTCCCCCCCGTGTGCGGTAGTAATTTGTCCGTCGGCTGCAATGATGGAGGCTCCCGCGTTTTCATCGTCGGAGAAGCGGATGTGCACGTCGCTGTTGGGCGTGAAGCCGGAACCTTCGATCCTGGCCAGCTCGAACTTCGCCGAGAGACGGATGGCTTTGATTGTGCAGCCTCTGTCTACGGACAGAACGGGATCTGGAACTACGGAAATTGCGATTTTGAGGTTCGGAGCAAGAAAAACGGATCGCCTCGGCTCACCCTTCAGCGGGTCGTGCTGGACGAAGACAACCGGTGAGTCGAGCTTATCTCCGTTGCGGCACTGTGTGGAAGTTCTGCCCGCGCAGATCATCAGGCCATCGCTGTTCAAGGTAATGCCTTCGATCCCGGGTATTGGTTTGTCGGGGTCCACCGGGAATTGAACCTGGCGGAAGGTAGCGCCCGGCGGAACTCCTTTCACATACATGTTGTACCGCACCTCCAGACCATTCCCAGAAGTACCGCTGCGAAAGACCTCCCTGGCCTGGATCGACACGCCCTGAGGAACCGTCTGCTCGAGTTCGCTCTGGAGCTTTACCAGCTCCGGAGCCTTGGCGGCAAGGTCTTTGTAGACTGTCTTTTCCGTTTGCGCGCAGGCGAATGCGCAAAGAAAGGTCACCAAGACTGCGGGGGGAAGCGTGCTGAGTCTCATGGACAGAATGTTACAGCAATAGCCCTGGAATCGACGACTTGGAGCGGCAAGGGAATCTAACGTCGCATGGTAAGCGCCACCGGGGCGATCCAAGCCGGTTGGGTCTGTGCCTGGACCTGTGTTTGCTCGAGGAGCGCCATTCCCTGAGCCAAATTCATGCCTGCGGGCACGGGGAGAAAGCCGCCCCGCACCTCGCTGGTTTCGCGAGCGATGGTCTTGAAGAGCAGCGCGCGGCCGGTCATGTGAATTTCAAGCCGCTCTGTCTTCCAGTCGCTGGCGCTCACCTGCGCGCGTTGCAGTTGAAACCATCCGCCCTTGTTGAGCCTGCCCAGAATGCCGTATCCGAACTCCAGATTCTCCCCGAGCCGGCCGTCCAGGCGAACCATGCGCTTCATTCGAGCGTCCACCCAGAGCGTGCCGTTCATGGCGTGGAAGATACGGGCTTCGATCGAGTGCGCGGGATAATCCGGATTGGGGCGGAAGCGCAGCCTGTGGCAGCCATTCTCCTCGCCATCGTATTCATAGAGGAAAGCATCGGGCAGCAGCGCAACGATTCTGCCGATGCGCTTCTCGTCATCGGCATACTCCTGGCGGTGGCGGGCGAGTTCCTCGGGCGAGTTGAGAAGCCGGTTGAGACGGGTCTGTTCTGCCAGTTGCTCGTCCGCGTCGAGAGACCGCCCATTGGTGAGATACAGGCGTGTAATCGGCCCTTCGGAGGTCTCCACCTGCTCGTCGACCCTGGTCTCCCTGGGGGTGTGGCGCTGAATCCAGTATCGCCAGTAGCCATGCCGATCATGGTCGTGGAGTTCGTTATACACGACCTCGCGGACGAGTTGCCCGGCGGGAATTGGCTGCTGAGATTGCTGGGAATGGGCGCAAAAAACGCCTTGGGCCGTTGCCACAAGCAACACAACTAGCCGCAATCGACGCATCCCGTCACCCTCCAATCCCAGGATTCAAGGGAAGTATGATGGCGCACTGGTGAAGAACGTGCAAGATTCCGGTGAAAAGGTGGATAAAACCGGACAAAAACCGAAATAGATGCATACATATCGACGAAATTGGACGAACCGTTCATATGAGTCCACGCTGAAGGATGACTGGGATGAACCATAGCGGCTGTCCAATATCGCTCACATTCGAACAAGACGGGGGCGGTAATCCAATGCCGGAAGTCCCGCCGCTGGACTCCTTGCTAGACTTTGAGCATGGTGGACGAGCTGGAGTTCCGCAGTCTGGTCGAAACTGCTCTTAACTCGCTGATGCAGCATCTGATCAAGCGGGAGGAGGAAGACGACGCTGGCTTCGAGGTGGAAGAGCAGGGCGGGATGCTAAACGTGCTGTTTGAGGAACCGCCGGGCAAGTTCGTGATTACGCCGAACGCGCCGGTGCGGCAGATCTGGATCTCCGCGCTTTCAACCAGCTTCAAACTCGATTGGGATGGAGCTGCTTCTGCATTCGTGCTGCCGCGCACGGGTGAGCATCTCATGGCGCTGGTGGATCGGCTGATCGCGGAGCAACTCGCGGCTTAGTGCCCGCCAGTCTGGGGCGCGGCCTGTTGCTTCACGAACTCGAAGGTGCAGGGACGGCCAACGATGCCGAGGCCTTCGTCGCGGGTGCCAGTACCCTCTGTCTCTTTGAACTGGGCCTTCACTTCATAGCTATATTCCTCACCCTTATGGGCGAAGACTCCACGGGCATATTTCCTCGATAAGATGATGCCCGATCCCGAGAGCTTTGCGGTACCGTCCGGCGCAACCTTGCCCTCCAGCACAAAGGAGCCAGGCTCTCCCTCAGTGCCGCGCGATCCACGCAGATTGTTGTTCAGGATGACGCTGTCAAAATTCCACGTGTAGCCTTCGGTGCCCCTTTTTGGAGGACAGGTCAGCTTCGTATGCCACGTGCCGTCGAAGTTCTCCACTGCAACCGAAGTCCCTGGCAAGATCACCAAGGCACAAGCCACAAAAAGCTGGACCGCTTTCCGCATACCAGTCCCTCCGTCGGGGAGAAAGTCTAGCATGGCTATCGCGCATCGGTCCACCGGTGGAGACCAGCTGCACGAAGGGTCCGGCGAAGCGCCGGACCCTTCGTGCAAATAAACCTACTGTAGGGAGTAGACGGTCTTGAGGACCTTTTCCGCAACCGACTTAGGCAGCGGCGCGTAGGAGAGGGATGAGACCTCGCCCTCGCCCGAGTTGACGATCCAGCTGAGCATGTCCTTTAGCACCGCGCCCTTGGCAGGATCGGCTGACTTGATCGGAATCAGCAGCCACGTAAAGCTGGAGATGGGGTATGCCTCGGCGCCGGGCGCGTTGGTAATGGAGACGCGATAGTCGGCGGGCATCTGCTTGACGCTGGCTGCGGCTTCGGTGACGCCCTCGATCGAGGCCGTGATATAGTTGCCGGCTGGATTCTTTACCGAGCCGAAGCTGATGTGGTTTTGCAGAGCGTAGATCAGCTCGACGTAGCCAATCGCGCCCGGAAGCTGGCGAACCAGGCCGGCAACGCCCTCATTGCCTTTGCCGCCCACGCCTACAGGCCAACTGGGAGCGGTGCCCTTGCCGGGGCCGCTGGCCCACTCGGAGCTGACTTTGCACAGGTAGTCGGTCCAGATGTAGGTAGTGCCGCTGCCGTCCGAACGGTGAACGACAATGATCTTCTGGTCGGGCAGCTTGACACCGGGATTGTCTTTTGCGATGCGGCTGTCGCTCCAGGAGATGATTTTACCGAGGAAGATATCGGCCAGCACGTCGCCGCTGAACTTGAGATTGTTGACGCCCGGAACATTGAACGCCGGCACGTCTGCACCGAGCACGGTGGGGATGTGGACCAGCTTGACCTTGGATGCGGCGAGTTGCTCGTCGGTCATCGGTCCGTCGGAGGCGCCGAAGTCCACCGTTCCCGCTGTGACCTGACGGATTCCGCCGCCGGAGCCGATGGACTGGTAATTGATTTCGACGCCGGGATGCGCGGCGCTATATTCGCTGAACCATTTGGAATAGATCGGATAGGGAAAGGTAGCCCCTGCCCCGGTCAACTTCTGGGCCTGAGCAGCGCTCATGGCCAACACGAACAACACAACAGCAACCAACGTCTTTTTCACAGATAGCTCCCTTGCAGATGAACTGCCGTGAACCATTGTCTACGCGAAATGTTAAGGGGAGTTGAATGCGCGGTGGCTTTTGATCGCATAAAACCACTCGAATGCCCAGCCGGATGCGGTTCAACTGCGCCCTTTTGGCGCTTCTGCGGCGTCCGTGTCTTTGTGAATTTCGTGGCGGGTTGACGATGGCGTTACCGCAACGAAGCGATGGTCGCAAGCACCTTTTCCGCAATCGGTTTCGGCAGCGGGGCATAGGAGAGAGCCGAGGCTTCGCTCTGACCGGATGTAACGATCCAAACCAGCAGATCCTTGAGCGCCCTGCCCTTGGCTGCATCGGGAGACTTGAGCGGGACCAGCAGCCAGCTGAAGCTCGAAACAGGGTATGCATTCGCGCCGGGAGCGCCGATGATGGAGACGCGGTAGTCGGCGGGAAGTGCTTCGATGCTGGCGGCAGCTTCGGAGACGCTCTCGATGGAGGCCTTTACCCAGTTGCCGGCGGCGTTCTTGATTGCGCCGAAGCTGATGTTGTTTTGCAGAGCATAGATCAGCTCGACGTATCCGATGGCCCCGGGCGACTTGCGAACCATATCGGCGACGGCCGCGTTGCCGCTTGCGCCCGCACCCACAGGCCAGACAGGCGAGATGCTTTTGCCGGGTCCGCGAGCCCACACTTTGCTGACCTCGCTCAGGTAGTCCGTAAAGATGTAGCTGGTGCCGCTACCGTCGGAACGGTGAACGACGATGATCTTTCGGGCGGGCAGGCTGACCCCTGGGTTGTCTCTGGCGATGCGCGCATCGTTCCAGCTCTGAATCTTGCCCAAATAGATGTCAGCCAGTACGTCGCCGCTGAAATTGATGCCGCTGACGCCGGGGATATTGAAGATGGGCACTACCGCGCCCAATACAGCGGGAATATGAACCAGCTTGATCCGCGACGCAGCCAACTGATAGTCGGTCATCGGCCCGTCGGTGGCGCCAAAGTCAACCAGACCGGCGCTCACCTCGCGAATGCCTCCGCCCGAACCGATCGCCCGGTAGCCGATCTGCACATGGGGATGCGCCGCACTGTACTCGCTAAACCATTTTGAATAAATAGGATATGGAAAGGTAGCCCCAGCCCCGGTCAACTTCTGGGCCGAAGCCCTACCCAAAGCAAGGACCAACAGCAACACGACAATCGAAGTTTTTCTCACGGACGGATCCCTCTTAATTTTACTGCCTGACGCGATTGTCGAAGGTGAATGTTAGGAGGATTTGAATTCGCGCCAGCTTGGCTGTATTTAACCATGCGTTCGGGCACCCGTGGCCACTTCCACCACCGCGTTGCCCGCTTGTTGATCGTTCGGACCGCGCGTCAGGGGCAGGGTGAAGTGGAAGGTGGCGCCGGCGCCAAGCTCGCTCTCGGCCCAGAGCCGTCCACCGTGGGATTGGATGATGTGCTTAACAATGGCTAGACCGAGGCCCGTGCCTCCAGATTCGCGAGAGCGGGCCTTGTCTATGCGGTAAAAGCGCTCGAAGATGCGATCGATGTGCTCTGAAGCAATGCCAGGGCCGAAGTCCTGAACAGTGAATTCGACCTCAGCCGCAAGCAGGCGGGCGCCGACGCGGATGCGCTTGCCGTCCCTGGCGTATTTGAGAGAGTTCTCGATCAGGTTGCCGAAGACCTGGTTCATCGCGTCGGGGTCGGCCATGACTGAAGCGTCCGGGGCGCCCGCCGATTCAAGCTCGACCTTTGCGTCGGCGGCGATTCCACCGAGGGACTCGATCGCATCCTGGAGCAGAGCCGAAGCGCGGGTGGGCTGCACAGCGAGCTTGTAGTCGGGGCTCTCGACGCTGGCCAGGGCAAGCAGATCCTCGGTGAGGCGGTTCATGCGGGTGGCATTCTTGAGGATGACGTTGAGGAATTCGCGAGTGGTTTCGGGTCGGGGATTCTGGTCCTCGATGAGTGTCTCGACGTATCCCTGAATCGACGTCAGCGGCGTGCGCAGCTCGTGGCTGACGTTGGCGATGAAGTCGCGGCGGGACTTCTCCGCGGCCCCGATTGCGGTGACGTCATGGAGCACGACGAGCGCGCCGCCGCTGGGCAGGGGGGCTGCGTTGATCTCGAAGATGCGGCCGGGGGCCAGCGAGCTTGCCCGCCCAAAGCGGACTTCCCTCTTCTCCAGCGAGCCTCGAACACAGGCGAGGACATCGGGATCGCGGACAGAGTGGACCAAGGGGCGGCCAGGGTGGATCTGAGTTCCGGCGATGCGCCGCATTACCGTGTTGGACCAGCGGACAAGACCCTCGGGGGTGATGGCGACGACCGCCTCCTGCATGGAATCGAGCATCGCGGCCAGCTCGTGGCGGCGGCTCTCGATCTCGGCGAAGCTGTGGCCAAGCTGTTCGGCGGTCTGGTTCAGGGCCGCTTCCATACCGGTGAGCTCATCGTCGCCGGTTTGGTCCAGGCGCGCGTTCAAATCCCCGTCGGCGATGCGCCTGGCAAACGCGACCACCCGCTGGAGGCGAGCGGAGATGCGGCTGGCAACCCAGGCGGCCACAGGCAAGGCCACCGCGAGCGCAATGAGACCCGACCAAAGTGCCTCATGGCCTAGCAAGTGAAGCGTCTGGCCAGCCGTGGTTTGCACCAGGCGACGGAAAACAAACTCCATCACCACCGTCTGGAAGACCAGCAGGAGGACAAAGAGTCCGAGCAGCTTGGTGAAGACTTTGGGGGTCAATGAGCCTGCTCCCATCCGGCACTTTACGGCGCGCAGCCCGCCCGTTACTCGGTTTTGGGAAGCTCGAACCGGTAGCCTGCGCCGCGTACGGTCTTCAGATACCGCGGGTTCTCCGGATCGACCTCAATCTTTTCACGGATGCGGCGCACATAGACGTCGACCGACCGGGGGGTAACAAAGCGGGCGTCGCCCCACACCGCGTCGAGCAGGCGATCGCGGCTGAAGACGCGGCCAGGATGCCGGGCCAGGTAGTCGAGCAGGCGGAACTCGGTCGCGGTCGTAGTCGTGAGTTCGCCCCGCACCTTCAACTGCATGGCGTTCGCGTCGATGACCACCTCTTCAAAGCTGATGACGGAAGGCAGCGTAGGCCGTTCAAACCGGCGCAGTACAGCCTTGACGCGGGCCACGAGCTCGCGGGTTGCAAACGGCTTCGTGATGTAGTCGTCGGCGCCCAGCTCCAAACCCAGCACACGGTCGTTCTCGCTGGCTCGAGCGGTCAAAAAGATAATGGGAACGGTGGAAAGCGCGGGGTTCAAGCGCAGGCGGCGGCAAACGTCCAGGCCGTCCCCGCCGGGAACCATGATATCCAGCAGAAACAGAGCCGGCGGCTGGTGTTCGGCGTCTGGAATCAGATTGGTGGGTGTAACAAACAGGCGCGCCGCAAATCCTGCGGCTTCCAGGTGATGCTGCACAAGGCGCGCTATATCGGTGTCGTCTTCCAGAACAAATATGGTTTGGCTCAAACGGTCTGCCCTCGCCCCGCGGCCGTTGATAATCAGATGCGGAGGCCGCGCGGAACCATTAACAGAGTAATTCAGTCAGGCAAACAGATTGCAAATGCTGTGTGAATTTGAACGGGAAGTGCGCCGGCGAAACAACGTGTTGAGGCGACGCCGCGCCCCCAGTTCCATTTTTGTTGACTCCGGGCCGCGGCCTCTGGCACACTGCGTGCGCGCATCCGGCAACCCGATGACTTCCCTTCAATTTCACCATCGGCTTGCCCCTGTTCTCTTTTGAAAGCTTTTCGCGGCTTCCCGAAGGGACTTCACTACGCGTCTCTGGCTCGGGCGAGCCGGCAAAACCAACCAACCAGGAGGGATCATGAAGAAATACTTCGCGGAACTTGTGGGCACCTTCATCCTGGTGCTCTTTGGCGTAGGAACGGCCGTGTTTGCCGGCGACAAGGTGGGCATTGTAGGCATCGCGTTCGCCTTCGGCCTTGGCCTCATTGGCGCCGCTTACGGAATTGGCCCCATCTCCGGCTGCCACATCAACCCGGCTGTGAGCCTGGGCGTTTGGGTGGCGGGGAGGATGAAAGCCGCGGACCTGTTCGGCTACTGGGCCGGTCAGTTTGTGGGCGGCCTGCTTGGCGCCGGAGTGATCTTCCTTATCGCCAAAGGGGTTGAGGGAGGCTATGACTTGGCCGCGAGCGGGCTTGGACAGAACGGGTGGGGCCCCGGCTATCAGGGAAGCTACAACCTGACCTCCGCCATCGTCTTTGAATTCGTAGCCACAATGGTTTTTGTAATCGTCATTCTCGGATCGACACAGAAAAGCGCGCCGGCTGGATTTGCCGGACTGGCCATCGGCATCACCCTGGTAGCTATCCACCTTACCGGTATACACGTCACCGGCGTGAGCGTGAACCCGGCCCGCAGCCTGGGACCAGCGCTGTTGGTGGGCGGCAAAGCTCTGGCGCAGGTGTGGCTCTTCTTGCTTATGCCCAGCTTGGGCGGCATCGCTGCCGGCCTGTTATTCCGCGGCAAGGCGCTTCAGGCGGACTGATCCAGGAAATCGCGCAAGAAGAATCCGGGAGCTGCCGTTCACAGGCACAGCATCCCGGATTCCTTCCATTCGCCTAACGCTAGAGGGCTCGAACCTGCGCCTCTGTTTCCGCCGCGCTCTACCATCGATGAACCCGTGCCCTGCGCCACCGGCGGCAGTGATCGGTTAGGCATTACTGGACGGACGCGAGCCCATATTCGTCTTCGTCCTGGTCCGCACGAGGCTTGCTGCCACGGCGAAGCGGCGAGTTCGTGCTGAAGCCGGCGGTCCTTGAAGTGGCTTGGCCCGGCCTGATATCGATAGCCAGCTTCTTCATCTGATCGTAGTCCGGCCTGTTTCTGTCGCTGAACCCGCTGCATTCCAGCATCGCGAACGGGACCACCATATTGGGGCTGGTATTGGTGCAGACTGCAAGACGGTCAGAATCGCGATAGCCAGTCATGAACTGTCCCCAATTGCAGCTCTTGCACAGGTGCGGACTGCCCAACGGCGTGCCTTTCTTGCCATTCAATATGCTCATGACATTCGGTCTCCATCCGGACTTGCCGGAAAGTTATCGCCGGGCAACAAACGGTTGCGGCATTTCTCCGTCGCCCTGCCTTTGAGCTACCGGGACTCGAAGCCGCAACCAGCGGCTAAAGAAGTATCAGCGCCCTTCAGCGTCCGGGGGCCCCGGTTTTGCCACCGGCGCGACTGGGTGATCCGCCAAGTTTGGAGACAAGACTCTCCTGTTCGCCGCGAATGACTTACCGCGACGGAAAAGAACAGACACAAGTCCACTAACTCAGCCGAGGTTGCCCCGAGGGAACAAACAAAGACAGGCGATTACCGTCTCAAAGCGATGAGCCTGGCTTCAACGCCACTCGGGTAAAACATGGTTGGAAAAAATCCAGTGTGTGTGCGCTTTGCGTAGGAGGCAGACAGCAGTGGACTATGGGAGATTAACGAACCACGCCCGGCGACCGGTGCAGCGAATATCATGCTGCTCCAGCCTACGCATCGAAATGTGCGTCGTATATTTCATCGGGCGTTCTCCTACGCAGTCTCTACTTTCCCATAACTCGGCCAGCAAATGCAAGCTAAATTGCAAAGTTTATTGAGAATATTTCTTTAAGCTATGAAGTTATGCAGTGAGCCATTATCTTCAACCGGATGGACCCCGGCCCGCCCTCCGCTCGATGATTTACGCTGAAAACGCGGATGTGGACGGCCTTGCCGGTCGCGGCCCGCGGGAGGCTCTTTTGACCTGGATGATTCTGCTGGTTGGGCTGGTGGTTGGAATGATTTCCGGCGTGGTGGGAATTGGCGGCGGCGTCTTGTTTGTCCCGGCGCTCATCTGGCTGCTGGGCATGGACCAGCACAAGGCGCAGGGAACCTCGCTGGGCGCATTGCTGGCCCCGGTAGGCATCTTCGCCTTCATGGAGTACTACCGCAAGGGAAACGCCGACCTGCGCGTAGGGCTGCTGCTGGCTGCGGGGTTCCTCGTAGGCGGATACTTCGGCGCCGTAGGCGCGCAACACCTTCCCGAGGTCTGGCTGCGGCGCATCTTCGCCATCACCCTGGTGGGAATCGGCGGGCGGATGTGGTTTGGCCGCTGAGGCCGAGCGTGGACGCATCAAGACGAGGCGATGAAACGCAGACGCACGTAATAGGCTGTCCAATCGCCTTCTTCGTCGCAGAGGACAGGTTTCAGCAGGTCGGTTATCTCCTCGACCACCGTCTCGCGTAGCGGCTGCGGAAAGCTGTCAAGCAAGCCGCGGCGAAATGTCCCGAGCCATCCCTTCATGCCGCTCTCGGGCAGCCGCGTGGGCCGTTGAATAATCGCGATCTGCTGCACATTGAAGCCATGCTCAATGAGCCGCTTCGCGTAGCTCTCTGGAGTGGGGTAGTAGTTCGCGCCATCTTCCCGGTCGTTGTAACCGTGCCGCGCCATGACAGACGAAATCGCGACGCGAATGGCGGCAATGTTGCCGTGGCCGCCCATCTCCGCAACGAAGCGGCCTCCGGGCTTGAGCACGCGGCGCACCTCATCAAGCATCGCGTCATGGTCACGGACCCAATGCAAGGTGGCGTTGGAAAAGACAGCGTCAAAAGCGCTGTCGGAAAAGGGCAGCGCCTCGGCACTGGCCTCCATGGCCACTATGCCAAGCGAACGCGCCGCGGCCACCATCTCAGGCGAGGTATCCACGCCTACCATCGTGACGCCATTGGCGCCGATCCGATGGGTCAGTTGCCCGTCGCCGCAGCCCAGATCCAGAATGCGCTCACCGGGCTTGGCTGCCAGCCATTCGAGCACTCCACTCGCCAAACCATGCACGAACTTGCCGTTCTTCCCATATCCCAGGGGATCCCACGTCTGCTTCGTCACCAATGCCCTCCTCTCCCAAGGCGGCCACACCATGGGAGGACGCGACAGCGTTATTCTATTCCGTCCCTGTCCAATGAATATCTAGAACTTTTTGGTCACGCCTCAAGTTTGGCACGCCGCATGACGGCCCAATTGACGATCCGTTGGACCTGGCCATACCCTTTCTGCCGATGCCTTCAAGAAGGCAGCTTCTCATGCAGTGCTGAATCCGGATGAGCTGGCACGGATCAAAGCGCAGCACCATGGCGCGCCGATCCTCGCCCCTTCTGAATCATTCAAGTAACCAGCCGCCGTTTTTTGCGGAACCGTTGGGCAAGCAATTGACCGCAAGGTCTCATTTGACTGATTTGTATGTGATCCGTTCAAGAATCCGGTAACTCGCTGGAGAGTTACTAGAACCGCGCCTCAAAGTGTTACTGATGCAGCACATAACTGACCCGAAACAGCCATTGTTTTCAATGACATCGATTGAGGATGATGAGTACGCGTCAGTGCTGCTGGGTTGAACGGTCTGCTTGAACTCAGCAAAAAAGCTCGCGCTCTCGCGATGGAGACCAAAGCGCCATTGGACCAATATCCATGGCATAGTGCGGACCCCAGCAAGCTGGTATTAGCAGAGTGGCCGGTCGGAGCCACTCAACAGGGGGAATCATGAAGAAGTTATCGTTAGCTTCACTCGCATTGACAATGGCCCTTGCGATGACCCCAGCCACACGGGCAGAATCCTTCAACTACACAATCGACGGCGCAAACTTCAGCGCCGATCTCACCTTTACTACCGGCAATGATCCGATAAGTGTTCCCGGCCCTAACCCCGCTGTCGATATCAATGCCTATGTCGTCACAGCTGTGTCTGGAACCTTCGATATTGCCGGCAGCTCATCCTATACTTTCGGTACTACTCCAACGGTGCAGGCCAGCAATGGCGTCAATGCCTACAATCTGACTACATCCCCTGACAGCAAATTCATCTTCGACAATCTGCTTTACCCGGAGTATGCGGAGATTGGGACCGCAAACGGAATTCTGGATTCAGGTGGAATTCTGCTTGATTTCAGCAACGGATACGAACTCAATCTCTTCTCCGGCAGCTTCGGCACCTCTTCCGCCGGCAACGAGTACTTTTATTTCGCCGACAATGGTAACTACGATTCCAACAATCCAGTCACGGATGGTAACAGCGGGCCAGCGACGGACGACCTGACTCCCGCCCCGGAGCCCGGCTCCCTGCTGTTACTCGGCACTGGACTGCTGGGTTTGGCGCAGGTCCTTTTTCAGAAGACTGCCCGGCAGCGCTACCAGCCAGTCTTGAATGCGTAGTCTGATTGTTCCTCCGCAGATGTCCCTTTTTCAGTGATCGGGCCTGCGGAATTGACTTAGGGTCTGTGCGCACTACCGGGCGATGCCATCGGTAGTGTGACCAGGCCCTAATAGTTTTGCGGGCGCTATAGCAATTTCGGAATAGCTGTAGACCGAAACCTCACACTCAAGTGGCTTTTTCCTCAAGAAAAGCCGCCTTTCAACACACTCAAAAGGACCACGTTAATTCCGAAACTGCTCTAGATATTCGATCGCGAGGAATACTGGGAGCGGGTTGGAGCGCATCCAACTCTAGCCCTGATATTGGAAATGTTAAGACCAATCCATCGAGGAAATGGAAATCAGGCTTCTACTTTTCATGCTGCGAATTTCACCGCGGGCCATCAGAGAGACTGAACGGACACGAGTGTCAGGTCGTCGACCAGTCCCACTTCCTTTTGCACGAAGGGCTCACCGTATCGGACACCGGCAAGCAGGCCGTAGTGGCGGGCCTCGGCAAATGTGCGCTCGCGAATCTCCTCTTCGGGCACGAACAGGGTGCTGCCGGCGGGCTGGTTGGCATATTGCGAACGGTACGCCATCAGAGCCTGGTGACGCTGCTCGATGAAGGGGGAGATATCCACGATGAAGCTGGGACGGACGTCGGCATAAAGGCTGGCGTAAACGATCTTGAAGGGACGGTGTGGCGCGGAGCCTGTGTCCACCTTGGCGAGTCCCGAGAGAAAGCAGGATTCATAACCTAGCGTGGCTACCGCGGCATGATCCGGGTGGCGGGCCCGCCAATAGGGCAGGATCACCACGCGAGGGCGGAGCTGGCGCAAGACGCGCACAATCTTGATTCGGTTTTCGAGGGTGTTTTCGACCGCGCCGTCCGGCAGGTCGAGGGCCTGACGCCAGCCGACGCCCAGCAGGTGCGCGGCTTGTGCTGCTTCCTCGGCGCGTTGTTCAGCCGTGCCGCGGGTTCCTGCCTCGCCCTGTGTCAGATCCAGAATGGCCGTGCGCAGGTCGCGTGAGGCCATGCGCAGCAGGGTTCCGCCGCAGGTCTGCTCCACATCGTCGCGATGGGCGGCTATCGCCAAAACGTCCACTGGCGGGACTGAGGCCGCAGTGGAATCGGCAACGCAGTCGGCGGTCATCGGGTTAGTAAACGGTGTTGTTACCGTCGGTAAGCCCATCCATATAGGCCACGTCGTAGGCGGTGCCGGTCACGGTGACGTACTGGTTGTCGATCGAGGTGCCGTCCACGGTGGAGTAAATGTATACCTGTCCGCCCTGCGCCACGTAGATCTTGTGCAGGCCGGTCACCCCGGCAATGCCGGTAAGGTCGCCCAGATAGGGCTCCAGCATAGTCACCTTCGGGCTGGTGGGGGTAGCGACGTTAACCATCGTCAGGCAGCCATCGGACTGACCGGTAGCCGCGCGTACGCCGTTGGTGCACTGGGTCATGCCGATCCACAGGGTATTGTCGTCCGCGAGCAACATGCGGCTGACAGCGCCGGGGGCGCCATCGCTGATAGGGATGGAACCCGAAACCACGGCTGGGCTCTTGGAAAAGTCCACAGCCGTCAGATTGCCGGCGAAGAGCGTTTGGCCCTGCACCGTTTGCGGCTTCTGGCCTACGACGTAGAGTGTCGAAGTATCGACCAGAGCGTTGCTGGCACCGCCGGGAATGGAAATCGTGGAGCTGGCAAGAGCGGCGCTGGTGGGCAGGGTTCCAGACTGCTGACCGGTGAGATAGATCATCGGAGCCACGGAGAGCGGGACGATCGAGGCTTTGGAACCGCCGCACTCCGGCCCGCAGTTCAGCACATAAGCGGTGCTGCCATCGGCAGAGAAGACGGCTTTGACGGGACGGTCAAACACCAGCGGAATGATGTTTGCGCTCGTGCTGGCTGGATCGAGCGCCTGAAAGAGGCACCATCCCGGCGCATTTTGCGGCTCGCAATCCACCGCGCCCAAAGGCCACGTGCCTGATCCGCCCGAGTATGCAACGGTCTGTGCGGCGGTGAGCTTGCGCGGGTAGTAGACGTAATTCGAGTTCTGCACGAACGCCAGGGCTACGGAGCCGCCGGTGTTGACGCTGACACGGTAGATGCCTGGAAGGCTGAGCGGATAAGAGCCGCCGTTGGTGCGGTCAACCACCGTCAATACCCGGGAAGTCTGGCTGGCCGCGAAGACGTACGCCTGGTTGCGAGTGACAAAGACGCTGGAAGAGAGGCCATTCAAGCTGGTCGAACTGCCGCTGGTGGCCTCCTTGGAATAATCGATCGTCACCAGGCTGCCATCGCCGGAGCCGTAAACTGTTCCCAACTGCTCCTCGGGCATGTTCTGAATACTGATCGGCAAGGAGGCCGAGTAACCAGAGATCGAGAACGATGGGGGCTTGCCGTTATAGCCGCTCCGGGTGTCGTAATATGCATCCACAAAGACAAGCGCACCCTTGGCGAGGGCGCTGGGGTTCTGAATTGCGATCATGACGCGATTGGTCAGTCCGCTGGGGGGCAGGATACGGCCTGCAAAATAGGTAGTGCCACCACAACCTGCCAGCGCGGCTGCAACCATCAACGCCGCCACGGCGCTTATCGAAAGACTTCTCTTCTTCAAAATCCCTTACCTCGACGGAAAGCGCGGAGTGTGCCGCGGATTGGGCCCGCGACCGTATCCACGGCGTAAACACATGAAAAGCGACTGCCGCAAGCTCCGGCGGAGCGCAGAATCCCCCTGCTCGAACCCGGTGCAGCGCAAGCTTATGACTCCCGAAGTATAACAAAGCTGCCCCACAGGCTGGCGCGGCAGGCCCGCGTGCCTTAGCATGACAAGAGAATGCCGACGTTCGCAGACATCTTCGCCAACCGTCCCGTGCTCGCCGACGGCGCCATGGGCACCGTGCTCTATGCCCGCGGCATCTTTATCAATCGTTGCTACGACGAGTTGAATATCTCCGATCCTGACTTGATCCGTTCCGTTCACGAGGAGTACTTGCAGGCGGGGGCCGAGATTCTTGAGAGCAACACATTCGGGGCAAACCGGTTCCGGCTGGCCCGGCATGGTTTGGCCGGGAAAGTAGCCGAAATCAATGCCGCCGGAGTTCGCTTGGCCCGCTCGGCCGTCGAACATCTGAAGGAAAAACAGGCTGGCCAGGCCTGGGTGGCCGGAACGATTGGTCCGCTCGGCGTGCGGCTCGAGCCGCTCGGCAAGACCGGCCTGGACGAAGCGCGCGCGGCCTTCGCCGAGCAGGTGCAGGCCCTCAGCGAGGGCGGCGTCGACTTGCTCATCGTTGAAACGATGCCCGCGCTGAACGAGGCCCAGCAAGCCCTGGCCGCCGCGCACGAGATTGCTCCTGAGCTGCCCGTACTCGTGATGGTCACGGTGGACGACGAGGGCAACTGCCTGGACGGGGCATCTCCGGCAAATGCGGCGGCTTTGCTGACCGAGTGGGGCGCCGACGCCATCGGCGTGAACTGCTCCACCGGACCCGCCACGGTGTTGACTGCGATCGAAGCCATGCGCAAGGCTACTACGCTGCCGATGGCAGCTATGCCTAACGCCGGATTGCCGAGAGCCGTCGAGGGGCGCAACATCTACCTCTGCTCGCCGGAGTACATGGCCAGCTTTGCTCGAAAAGCCATCGCCGCCGGGGTGCAAGTTGTGGGCGGATGCTGCGGCACAACCCCCAATCACATCCGTGCCATGCGCTCTGCCATGAGGGCCATCGATGCGCAGGCGCGCGTCGAGAGTTCGGGCGCGGCTCCCGCGCCGAATGCTGAGACGCCACCCGCGCCGCTTGGCGCGCGCTCCCGGATCGGGGCGCTCATTGCCGAAGGCGGCTTCGTAACGCTGGTCGAGATCGTTCCGCCGAGAGGCATTGACTGCACGAACGAGATTGACGGTGCGCGGCTGCTCGCGTCTCTCGGTGTTCACGCCATCAACGTTCCCGATTCGCCGCGCGCCTCTGCCCGCATGAGCGCGCAGAGCCTGTGCATTCAGATTCAGCAACACACCGGCATTGAGACGATTCTGCATTACACCTGCCGCGACCGCAACGTCTTGAGCATTCAGTCCGACCTGCTGGGGGCGTCTTCGATCGGGCTTCACAATATTCTTTGCCTCACCGGCGACCCCTCCAAGCTGGGCAACTATCCTGACGCCACCGCGGTGTTTGACGTGGACTCGATAGGTCTCGTCAACATGGTGCGGCGCCTCAACCATGGCCTCGACATCGGCGCCAACTCAATCGGCGCCAGCACCAACTTTACGATTGGTGTATCCGCCAACCCCGGCGCGCCCGACATCGAGCAGGAGATGAAGCGCTTCGCCTACAAAGTCGAGGCTGGTGCGGAGTACATCATTACCCAGCCGGTCTTCGACCTGCGGCTGCTGGAGAGCTTTCTCAAGCGCATCAAGGAATATCGCGTCCCGGTGATCGCAGGCATCTGGCCACTGACCAGTCTGCGCAACGCCGAGTTCATGAAAAATGACCTGCGCGTCTCTATACCCGAGGCGATCATGCTGCGCATGGCGCAGGCCGACACGCCCGATGCGGCGCGGCGAGAGGGCATCAAGATTGCGCAGGAGATGCTGGCAGCGGTGCGGCCGCTGGTCCAGGGCGTGCAGGTGAGCGCGCCGTCTGGCCGCTATACCACCGCAGCCGAGGTGATCGCCAGCGTGCTGCCGCAAGCCCCAGTGCCTTCCACGGAGTAACCCCATGCCGTCATTTGAAGAATCCCTTAAGAAGCTGGAAACCATCGTCGATCAACTTGAAAAGGGCGACCTGGCCCTGGAAGAGTCGCTCAAGCTCTTCGAGGAGGGGGTGGGGCTCTCCGCCGCCTGCAAACAGGAGCTCGACGCCGCCGAGGGCAAGGTGCAGATGCTGGTGAAGCAGCGCGACGGCTCGCTGAAGCCGGAGCCTTTTTTGACCGAGAAGCCATTTTGAGACGGTGATCGCGTCGTGGGTACAATTGCTGCGGGAACCCAAGCGAATGGGACACCGGCACGATATTCGCTCAGGAAAGAATTGTGCACGAAAGCAGCAGTGCAATGCGCGATGACGTTACCAGGAGGTCCGGTTGCGGAAGACCCGGTTGATTCGCCCCGAGTATGCTGAGCAGTTTCGCTGCATAGGCCCGGCGTGCGAGGACTCCTGTTGCGTGGGTTGGCGTGTGGATATCGACCAGGCCACATACGAGAAGTATCAAACCGTCTCCCCCGAACCTCTGCGCGTGCTGATCGATGCCAGCATCGTGCGTTCGCCGGAGGGCCCAGACGGCAAAAAACCGGCCGGATACGGGTCTGAAATGACGCTGGAAATCCAGAGCGCCGAATACGCCGCGGCCTATGAACGCTACTACGCGCCATTTTTTTCAGGCATCCCTACATCCTGGAGAACTACCTTATCAACATGATCTTCCGTAGGGTCTTCCCCTTTGGACCCCAGCTATTCGATCGGCAGGTCGCGCCCGAGCCGGCGAATCAATTCGCGTTTCTGGCCACCGATTTTGCGCTCATCAAGGGTCTGCTGATCGGAGTCGCCGGCGGCCACAAGGAAGCATTTTCCACCGAACATGTCGTGCAAACCGTGCAGGCCGCCGTCAAGCACTTCGAGCATGACTCGGATTTTCTGACCAAGGCCCATCGGCTTCTGGTGGAAAAGAAGCTGGACAGCGCGCAGGGTCTCACCATGCTGCTGAGAAACTAGGTCAGCTTCCGCACCATCATCCCGCCAGACCGCTCCGCGCCTGAGCGAGAAGTCCTCGCGCAAGAGCGCGAATGCCGAAATCGAATCCGCGATCGGAATACTCGTCTGCATGGGGCATTGCCTCACGCAGATGGGGGAATTCGCCGGTCGGAAGGCATCGGGCCAGTTCCTTGATCTGATCGGGCGAAGGCGCCTTGGTTCCGCCCGATGCGATCATTCCCGCAAAGCCGCGAACTGCGGCGGCGATCACATTCATGCCTGACAATGCCTCAGCCGGCGGCAAGCCGGCGTCCCGCAGAATTCCGATCAGCAGCTCGACAGGCCGCAGCGCGGCAGCAGTGGCCGGACCGTGCGCAAGCACGATCGGCAGCGCATTCACGTGAGCCAGCATTGCGTCCCGATAGGCGTGCGCCGCGCGCAGGATGCGCTGTTCCGGCGGTTCCCCCGCATGATCGACAGAGAGATCGATGCCAGACATGACTGCTTCTACGATTGCGTCGAGCAGCGCCTGCTTGTTGGGAAGGTAGTAGTAGACCGCCATCGGATCCACACCCAGCTCCGCGCCAAGCCTGCGCATGGAAAGAGCCTTCAGCCCATCGCGGTCGACAAGATCGAGCGCCGTCGCCACGATCTGCTCCCGCCTGAGCGGCGTCCCAGGACCTTCGCGCCGCTTGAGCCGAGGCGCTGAACCCCGGCCGCGCCAGGCGGCTTGAACCGATTTCTTGTTTGCCGGCACAGGGTCAAGCTCCTCTCGGCTGCTCAGGACAGGATATTCTACGGCGTAGTCATTATACGGATCATAAGGTGCAAATGGCTATAGATAAAGGGGATATTCAGCGAATAACGCCCAGATAAGGGGCGTTCGTCCCAACGCGAGTTGACAAATAAACTCTACAGCGTAGAATCAAGAACGAGAGCCACTTCTACATTGTAGAATCGCGCTCTCGCACAAAAGGAGAGACTCCCATGCGTATCACGATTCTGAATGGAGAGCCTGATCCCGCTTCGGGATTTGAAGAGTATGTCCACAAGGTAGCCATGCGGCTTGCGGCCTCAGGCCATGCGGTTACAACGATCGAGCTCCGCGGCCTCGATTTGAAGGGATGCTCCGGCTGCTGGGGATGCTGGGTCAAGACGCCGGGCGAATGCGTCAAGCGCGACGACAGCGCCCAGGTCTGCCGCGCCGCCATCAACGCTGACTTGCTGGTGCTGGCCTCGCCGGTTGTCATGGGTTTTACCACAGCGCTACTCAAGCGCGCGACCGAGCAGATGATCCCGCTGGTGCATCCGTACATCCTCGTCGAAGGCGGCGAGGCCCACCATCGCCCGCGCTATGCGAGCTACCCTGAGTTCGGCCTCCTGCTGGGCGCAGGAGAAAACACAGACGCCGAGGACATCGAGATCACCACAGCGATGTGGGCGCGAACGGCGCGCAACCTTAAGTCGCGGCTCGTCTTGACCGCTGTGGTGGACTCCATCTCGATTCGCACTGCCGAGGAGGTCGCCGATGAGATCGCTGCTGCTGCTTAACGGATCGCCGCGAGGTGAGCGTTCGAACTCCATGAAGATGCTGACTCGCGTAGCCGAGGGCTGGCAACGAGGCGGCGGCCAACCCCCTGAAGTTCTTCATCTGGCGCGGAGACCCGGATTCGACCGGGCGGTGGAAGCCTTTGCCAGCGCCGATGTGGTGATGCTTGGAATGCCCCTCTACACCGACTCAATGCCGGCGATTGTCAAGACCTACATTGAGGCTCTTGCACCGAATGTTGAAGCGGGGCGGACCGAGGGAATGCCGCCGACACTCGCATTCCTTGTGCAATCCGGATTCCCGGAGGCGCGGCATTCGCGACCGCTCGAACGCTACCTGGAAAAGCTGGCGCGGCGCCTTGGCTCACCCTACGCGGGCACGATTGTTCGCGGCGGAGGCGAAGCGCTCCAGTCCATGCCGGATGGGGCGAACAAAAAGCTCTGGGCACGGCTGCGAACCCTCGGGGAACAGCTTGCTCGCGACGGCCGCTTCGGCGCGGCGGAACTGAGGGCGATTGCCGGCATCGAACGGTTCTCCACGCTGACCGCGGCACTTGCCGGGTTGGTATTCAAGCTGCCTGTCGCCCAGTTCTACTGGAATGGGCAACTCAAGAAGAATGGTGTGTGGGAGCGCAGGTTCGCGGCCCCCTACGGGCCTGCCTACCGGCTTAAAGCCTGACACGCTCGCGCACCCACGCCAGCATCTGCGGCGAAACCCTATCCAGCGCAGCGAGATGGAAGATCGGCTTTGGCGCTGGAATTTGGTCAGCGTTCGGATCGGGGCCTGGCAGGCACAACCCGTCTGGAGTAACCGCATCGGCTCTTGAACGGGCCACCAGCGCATGAGCATAAGGAACGGCAGCTGTGAAAGAGGGCTTGCGAATCAATGGCGCCAATCCCTTGCCGGGGCCGCCATGGATCAGCAAGCAGAGATCGGGCCGCACGTAGTGAACAATGCTGTTGGACTCGATGAGGAGATTCGTGCCGCGGCCGAACTTTGGCCAAAGCTCGTTGAGCAAGGACGGAAAATCGGGCGCAGGCGGACGATCGCGCAGAAACGGCGTGGCCAGCAACGCGCGCACCGCTCCGGCGGCCAGAAAGCGGCCTGTGTCGGTTTCCTGCCCCGCAGTTGGTTCTTCCCAGATGGGTTGGGTCTGGCCGTAATCGTGCGTGGTGATCTTGACGGCGGTCCAGCGGAACTCCGGCAGCGCGGCGATAAGACCGCAGATCAGCGCTGTCTTGCCTACGCCCCGGTTGCTGCCGCCCACAACGACGATGGCCATTGGAGCAATTCTCCGTCTGGGGTTGATCAACAGAACTCAACGCAATTCCAAGTTTGCGTTTTCTTGAAAAGTCTCCGCGTTGGCCCCCGAAGAGATACTTCTACACGCCGATCCGCCCGTCGTTGATCTTAATCAGAGATTTCCAGGCGCTGGAAGCGAAGGGAGTTCCCGTCCGCGTCCTTGATGTACATCTCGCGGGTACCCCAGGTCTGATCGGCAGGCGGGAGGTCTGCAACGACTCCGTTGGCGAGAAACTCGGCATAAAGAGCATCCACGTCGTCGACGAGGAAATTCGCAACGCCGCCTGCGACGCCGTCGCCGCTAAAAGAGGAGAGGACGATCCAGACGCCGTCCCTGGATATTCCCATGTAGCAGGGGTCGCCATCCGCACCATGGGGGCCGTGTGCATACTCCATGTGGAACCCGAGTTGGGTGCAATAGAAATCCCGAGCGGCGGCGGCATTCGAAACGTGCAGCAGTGGAGTCGCGAGTTTAATCATGGAAGACCTCCTGTTCATCCGATGTCTTTGGCGGGACCTTTTGCGCCGCGCTTGGCCAAGCGCGCCAGCACAGCCTGCTCGCGCAGAACCTGCCTGAGCGGACGGGCCGGCGTTCCCCATAGGACGGTTCCGGGCTTCAGCCCTTCATTGGTGACCGTTTTGCCGCTCAGGACGCCAGCCTGCCCACCAAGGATCACGCCGGGCCCGATGTGAGCGTGGTCGCCGATACCGACTTGGCCAGCGATGACCGCGCCGTTTCCCACCGTGCAGGAGCCGGAGATGCCGGTCAGCGCGACCAGAATCACATCCTCGCCGATATCGCAGTTGTGGCCGACGTGGACCAGGTTGTCGATCTTTGTGCCGCGGCGGATGCGGGTCTCCTTGAGGGCTCCGCGGTCGATGGTGGAGTTGGCCCCGATCTCGACGTCGTCTTCGATCACCAGCGTGCCTTGTTGCGGGAATTGGGTGTAAGCGCCAGTGGCGTTGTCGCGGACGTACCCAAATCCATCGGCGCCGAGAACCGCGCCGGCGTGGACGATGACGCGATTACCGAGGGTGGTTCCGGGATAGAGGACGGCGCGTGGATAGATATGGCATTGCTCACCGATGCGAATCCAGCGGCCGATCACCGCTCCGGCGTCTACCGTCGTCCCTGCGCCAATGCTTACGTACTCTCCGACCACAGCGCCAGGTCCGATGGTGACATCTGCGCCACGAACAACGTCCGCCGCAACCACTGCCATTGGATGGATTCCCGCGGTGTGCGGCTTTCGGCCCAGGATTTTCCCCGCCTGAGCGAACCAGAGACGGGGTTGCGAGGCTTCGACGACAGACTTGGTCGGCGGATAGTTGCCGGTGCTGCCGGAGCGGAGAACAACTATGCCGGCATGGCTGGCAAGAGCACCCGCAGCGGAGGCTGCATCTTCGGCAAAGACCAGTTCCGATGCGACGGCTCTCTCGACGGAGTTCACGCCGGAGACCGGCTGGCCCGAATCTCCCTGTGCGAGTTTGCCGCCTAATGCGTCGATCAGTTCGCCCAGCGTCATGCTTGTCTCCTCAGTACAACCCCGGCTCGCCGGCGGGCCTTGTCTTCCATCGCCGGTGAATCCACAACCACTGGTCAGGATAGCGCCGAATCCAGGACTCGATGGCAGCAGTGCAAAGCTGCGTGCCTGCAAGGATGTCGGCTTGAGCGTCGGCGGTGTGCGGAATCTCGATCTGGGGGCCGAAGTGGAGCACGTATTTGCGCTCCGACGGCTCCCAAAGCATGAACCCCGGCAGCACTGCGGCCCCTGTCTTGCGCGCGATATGAGCGAGGCCGGTGCCCGTACAGGCCTGGCGGCCAAAGAACTCGACAAACGCTCCCTGCGGCGGGGTCATGTTGGTGTCCATCAGGATGCCAACGGTCTGGCCGGCGCGCATAGCCAGCAGCAGGCCGCGGCCGAAATCGTCCTTATGGATCACCTGATTGCCGTGAAGGCAGCGGATGGCATTGACGAATCTATCCAGCCGGCGATTGTCGAGGCGGCGGATGACCATGCCCATGGGATGGCCCATCAGCGAGTGATAAAAGCTGGAAAGCTCCCATGCGCCCAGGTGCCCGGTAACGACCAGAACCCCTTTGCCGCGGGCCTGCGCGGCGAGGTAGTGGTCAAGGCCCTCAGTTCGCATCCAGTCGCGCGTGTTTTCCTGCGTGTAGCGATCCATGCGGCAGAACTCGACCAGTTGCCAGCCCAGATGGATGTAGACGCCGCGGAGCACTGTTTCCCTTTGTTGGGAGGACATCTCCGGGAAAGCCAACTCCAGGTTGCGCACGCCTACGCGGCGCAGACGGCCAAAGCACCAGTAGACGGCAAAGGCGAGCCCGCCTGCCAGGCGACGCGCCAGCCCGCGCGGCATGCGCCCCAGGGAGCGCGCCACGGCAAGAACCAGCCAATACTCCAGATTCTCCCGCATCGTTGAAGACAAAGATCAGTTTAGCCGTTCGATGCGGCTTGCATTCTGCCCCCAGCGAGCAATCACCGCTCACCGGGCGCCCGGTTCGCCGCTAGTTGCGGTTTTTTGCGTGGACGAAGTATTGCGCCACGTCGCGGACAAACGGGACTGCTCCCTCGGGGACTTCCACGCTGCCCTTGAGGATGGCCTCGAAGCTGTGCGGCTGGCCGAAGTAAAGCGCGGTGTCCTCGGAGTTCTGGGAGACGCTGGTTCCCCCCAGATCGATGCCGGCGAAGAGGCCCTTGCTGCGTGAGTAGCTGAGCAATTCGGCATTCATTTTCCAGTCGGTAGCGGCCTCGCCGCTGCGGCCCACCGGACCGGCCGCGGCAGAGGCATCGCCACCGATCTTGAACTTGCTTTTCAGCAGATCCTGGAACCCGCGATCGTTGACCGCAATCAGAACGAGGTCCGTAGCCTGGCCGCCTATTTGAAATCCAAACGACCCGCCGGCCATGCGGATGAAGACCGGGGCGCTCCAGCCGTGGCCGGTGCGGCAGGTGACCACGCCCTGGCCGTACTGCGCGCCCACCAGGAAGGCTCCCTTGAGCATTCCGGGAACGACGCCTACGCAGGTTGCCTGCTCCAGGATGTTCATGGGGATCGTGCTGTCCTGGGCGGCCATGATGTGGTCCAGAACCAGCTTGGCCTCATCGATGCGCGCTTGCAGATCCTCGCGCGAGGAAGCCGCAAATGCGCTGGAGGTGAGGATGGAGCAAATCAAGAGGAGGGGGCAGATGGAAGCAAGGGTCTTCTTCATATCCTTATCCTTTCGATTCCGTTGCCCATTCCGGCACGGAGGTTTGAGTCCTGAATCGAACTGGCGCATTCCGGGGTCGCAGATATTGATACGCCCGAACCGGCGAATCATCGGCCTAGCGGCGGAACCCGCAGTTCCTGAAAACTCCGCCACGGCAGAACTTCCTGAAACAGGGTACCCTATCGGCGCGGGAACTCGAGACACGCACGAACACCCGGAACACCGGCTCTGGGTGCTTGGATGCATGGATGGACATTTGGGAGAGCTAAAGTAGGCAAGCGCAGCGGCGTTTTTCCGGGTGAGGCGGGAGAGAGTAAAAAAGAGGAGTTCCCAGGAATCATGGAAATCATGCTACCTAGGAACTCCTTTCCCCAGATCTGCGTTGTTTCTGGAAACAAGTTTGTGGAAATCGCGTACTTAACACAAGAGTACGGAAGGAGTGTGGCCAAAAGTAACCCCTGCTTCTAGAACATTTTCGGATTTCCCGTGGACTTCCGTGCCCCATGTATTCCGCGTTTTTCTGCGGAATGGGTCGGATACCTACAAAATTCCGGTCTATACAATTCCCGAAAGCGCTCTAATGGCTGGAAACCGGACGGTGGGAGGGGTACGGCGTTTTGCTCTTTCGGCGATCACCCCGGCGCCGATCTACAAACAAGCCCCCCGATGCCTCCGAACGGTTCAGCACGAGCATGGACAGCTCAATCCGGTTTTCCGCGCCGGCCTTGCGCAAGAGGCGGCCCACATGGGCCTTCACGGTGCGCTCCTCGATGCCCAAATGGCGGGCAATTTCTCGATTGGAGCGCGCCTTAAGAATCAGGTCCAGCACCTGGCGCTCGCGGCCGGTCAGGTGGGGTCTGCATGTGGTGGGACTCGAATCGGGAACCTTGAGGAGCCGGTCGATGAGCGTGGAGAGAAGGCGGCGAGGCGCCCAGATCGAGCCGCCGAGGACCACGTCTATGGCCATACGCACCGTATCGGGACCGGCGGTCAATTCCACATAAGCTCTGGCCCCGGCAATAATCGAATCGAGAACAAGTTCATCGTCTCCTTGCGGGCCGATCACGATCAGGCGCACGGATGGACGCACGCGCCGAATTGCCTCCAGCGCTTCAACCCCGCCGTGGAAGGAATGCAAGTCCACTACAAGGTACTCGAGCTTTGAGTTGGTCAGCAACGCTTCGAGGGCTCCAAAGACGGGAAACAGAGTCGGCTTTCCGGGCTGGGAGGGATGCTCAAAGACGCTGCCGAGCCCCTCAAGCCGGATGGGTTCATCGGAGACCACTCCGATATGGATTGGGTCTAGATCGCGAATTGTAGACATCTTGCTCCCCCCTCACTCGGCAGGCGAGCTGGGCCCAGTGCGGTCACGGAGCGCGCCTCTCCGCTCGCCGCACACATTACGCCGCACCGTCGCATCAGTTCATCCAGGGCTAAAGCCGCTTCCTAAAGCTTCGGAAGCACAATCCCTTGTTGTTTCTGATATTTGCCCTTGCGATCGGCGTAACTGATCTCGCAGGCTTCATCGGCGCGGAAAAACAGAATCTGGCACAGCCCTTCGTTGGCATAAACCCTTGCCGGTAGCGGAGTGGTATTCGAAATCTCGAGGGTTGCGAACCCCTCCCATCCCGGCTCGAATGGCGTTACGTTCACAATGATTCCGCAACGCGCATAGGTCGACTTTCCAACGCAGATCGTCAGTACATCCCTGGGGATACGAAAGTATTCAATGGATCGGGCCAATGCGAACGAATTCGGGGGGACAATCACGGAATCGGCCTGGACCGAGACGAAAGATCTCTCGTCAAAAGCCTTTGGATCGATGATGGCGCTGTTCACGTTGGTAAAAATCTTGAATTCATCGGAGACACGGAGATCATATCCATAAGAAGAAAGCCCATAGGAGATCACGCCGTCGTGTACCTGCTCTTCGCTGAACGGCTCGATCATCCGGTGTACGGTGGCCTGTTCCTTGATCCAACGGTCACTCTGAATCGACATGCTTCTCCCGATTCGGACAGATATTTTCCTGTCCGAATACAATACGGCTGGATATGTCACACGCTAGAGGAAATCATCTTACGAAAGACTCCTGCAATTGGCAATACCACTCGCGCATTTGTGTGGGCACGAACCTCGGACAGGCTTGCCGAAGGGGAGCAGCGGGTTTTTTCAAGGGAAAGCCTTCTGGCGCGATTTCGATCTTCCACAATAGAGTGAAAATCTGTAGCATCTACTTGGCAGGTCGTAGTACATTCAATCCAGTCGTGCCTACGAGGTTACCCCATTGATTAAGCAGGACATCGTCCATCATGTAATCGAGCGCACGGGCCTGCCGCGCACCAAGGCGGAGGCTGCGGTGGATACGGTCTTCGAGGGCCTGAAGCAGGCTCTTACCGCCGGAGAGCGCATCGAACTGCGCGGATTTGGCGTTTTCAGCGTCCGCGCCCGCAAAACTGGCATCGGCCGAAATCCCCGTACAGGCACCGAGGTCAGCATTACCCCCGGCAAAGCTGTGCGCTTCAAACCGGGCAAGGAACTGCACTCGCTGGACACGGGCGCGGCGGGCAAGTAAAAGACAGCACGACGAGACGAACGACCCTCTCGGCAAATTTCTTGTCGAGGAGGGATGGTCTTTGTATGAGCCATATAGAGCTTTTTGAAGAACGGCCGGTGCGCCGGGTCTTTCACAATGACGAGTGGTGGTTTGTTCTCACCGACATTGTCAGCGCGCTGACGGACTCGCCCGCTCCCTCCGATTACCTGAAGAAGCTGCGCCGCCGCGACCCCTCCCTGGCCGAAGCCTTCAAAGGGGGGGGACAATTTGTCCCCCCCCTTGCGCTTCCCTTTGAAACGGAAGGAGGAATGCAAAGGCTCCAGTGCTGGAATGTCCCTGGAGTTCTCCGGCTGATCCAGTCCATCCCTTCCCCCAAGGCGGAGCCGTTCAAGCGTTGGCTTGCGAAGGTGGGCTATGAACGCTTGCAGGAGATCGCCGATCCGGCTTTGGCGCTGGAGCGGACCAGGGAGAATTGGCGCAAGCTGGGCCGCAGCGAAAAGTGGATCACCCAGCGCATGACCGGGCAGGAGACGCGCAACAAACTGACCGACTACTGGGCTAGTCACGAGATAAAGCAGGGAGAGGAGTTCGCCATCCTCACCAATATCATCCACGAGGAATGGTCCGGCATCTCAGTCAAAGAGCATAAAGACCTCAAAGGCTTGGAGAGCCAGAATCTTCGCGACCACATGAGCGAAGCGGAACTCATCTTCACCGCTCTGGCCGAGCTTTCCACGCGTCAGATCGCGGAGACTGAGGCAGCAGTGGGTTTGCCCGCTAACAAAAAGGCCGCGAAGACCGGCGGCGGCATTGCCCAACGCGCCCGAGTCGAGTTGGAAAGCAAGACCGGCCGCAAGGTCGTCACCGGCGAGAACTATCTGCCGCCGTCCAAATCTAAAAAGGGCCTCAAGACTTGAGAGAGGACTGCACGCCCGGCAGAAATCCCGGGTCTCAAAGCGAGACCTTGGAGTTCTGTTCTCAGAATCGAGACTTAATTGCCCGGCAAAATGGCTAGTTTAGCAATGCGGTTGCGAATAATTCTCGCTGATTCGAAATATCCTTCTGAAAACTTATCCTTATAATTTTGAGACCGAAGGTATTCCGCTGGATTAAGTGAATCCGGCCCAGCTTCTCTAATTGAGTTGATCTCCATCACTGCATATTTCCAACACACATTTATAGACCCATATAACTCCTCTGAATAGAAAGGTGCTTTTGATTCAGAGATATTAAGCAGCTTGTCTGTAGCGATCATAAGTGCTTTCAGTCGCTCCGATAATCGTTTGAGCCTTTCTTCCTTCGTTTCGTCCGCTGGTTCGATAGCCAGCATGGGGCGAACTCCATTCATTGCAACCCTAACCTCGGAGAGACTGCTGAAAATGTCCTTCATGGCCTCAAATTCAGTTTCAAAATGCGCACGGGTCACGAACACTGATCGATCAATCTCAGCTTGCGCCTTCCTTTGTAAACTCTCAAGGGAGTGTTCTACCTTGGCAAGTTTCTCCGCTGAACTCGACTGATTGCGTTGGAGTGAGAGCTTGCTGACGTGGTTCCATATAGCAGAGATTACAGCGCCAGCAAAGCCGCCCGAGAGTATTCCTGTCAAAGTGGAAATGCTTTCCATGATCGAGATTGTACGCTGGTTCAAAGTAGGATGCGATGACCAAGATTCATGACCGCCGGCCAGTCTTTACATCAGCCGCAGCGCATCGACGTCGACAATCAGGTTGCGGCGGGGAACCGCGGCGGCCTCGGCGTGGGCCAGCATTCCGCGCAGGGCGGTGTTCAGGGCTTTGCGCGACGCTGCTTTCAAAATCAAATGGAAGCGATAGGTGCCCTTGATGCGGGCGATCGGCGCCGTGCAGGGGCCGAGCACCCGCACAGCTCCGCTGCTCTGGTTTTGCACGAGATACTTGCCCAGGACAGACGACCATCCTGCGGCTTCCTCGAGCTTGGCGGACTGCACCAGCACGTTGGCCAGCACGCCGAAGGGCGGGTAGTGCATCCAGCGGCGGTATTTCAGCTCGCGCTCGACAAAGCTCGCGTAATCGTGGGTGCTGGCGGCGACGATGGCGTAGTGGTCGGGATAGTAGGTTTGCACCACCACGCGCCCCGGCAACTCTCCGCGCCCGGCGCGGCCTGAGACCTGGGTCATCAATTGGAAGACCCGCTCGGCGGCGCGGAAGTCGGGCATCGACAGCGCGTGGTCGCAGCCCACCACGCCCACCAGCGTGATGCCGTGGATATCGTGGCCCTTGGCGATCATCTGCGTGCCTACCAGCAGATTGATCTCGCCGGCGTGAAGGCGCGCAAGAAGTCGTTCGAGGTCGTAGCGCCCGCGCACCGTATCGCGGTCCATGCGGCCGATGCGCGCCGACGGAAAGATCTCAGCGAGCCGTTCTTCTCCTTGCTCGGAACCGGCGCCAAGATAGTAAAGGTGCTCGCTGTCGCACTTGGGGCAACGGGCTGGAACGGTGCGGCTGAATCCGCAGTAATGGCATTCCAGGCGCTGGCCCTGGCGCGCTACGCCGGTATCGTCGTTAGGCGGCTTGTGGTGGGTGAGCGAGATTGCGCAGTTCTGGCATTCGAGCTTTTCGCCGCAGGCGCGGCAAATGACGGCGAAGGAGTAGCCGCGGCGGTTCAGCAGGATGAGAGCCTGCTCGCCGCGATCGAGAGCCTCGCGGGTCTGTTCCACAAGCGCCCGCGAAAATAGCTGCTCCTTGCCGGTCTCCTGAAACTCGCGGCGCATATCGATGAGTTCGACTTCTGGCAGCGGCCGGTTCATCACGCGGTCCCGCATTTCGATGCGAGCGTACTTGCCCTGGGCCGAGTTCTGCCAGCTTTCCAGCGACGGCGTCGCCGAGCCCAGCACGACAACAGCACCGGAGAGTTTGGCGCGCATCACGGCCACGTCGCGGGCGTTATAGCGCGGCGTCTCTTCCTGCTTGTAACTCTGGTCGTGCTCCTCGTCGACCAGAATCAATCCCAGGTTGGGCGCGGGCGCAAAGATGGCCGATCGCGTTCCGACGACAATAGGCGCTTCGCCTCGCTGAATGCGCCGCCACTGCTCGCTGCGCTCCTCGGGCGTCAGCGCGGAGTGAAGCAGGGCAACTTTTTGTCCGAAGGCTGCGTCGAGCAGGCCGGCTGTCTGCGGCGTCAGGCCGATCTCGGGCACCAGCAGGATGGACGACAGGCCGCGGTCCAGATTGCGCTGCATCGCGGCCAAGTAGACGGCCGTCTTGCCTGAACCCGTCACTCCATGCAGCAAAAAGGGATGGAATCCCCCCAAGGCCGTGGCCAGACTCGCCAGCGCGTCGGTCTGCGGCTCGTTCAACCGGAAGGGCTGCGCGGTTGGGGAGATCCCTCCGAGGCGGAACGCGGCGGGGCGCTCGTCGATGCGGACCAGGCCGCGGCGGACGAGGGTTTGCAGCGTGGAAGAAGGCAGTGCCTTGACGCGATCTGGTCGGCGCAGCTCGGCCAGTGGCAGCTCGCCGCCGCTGGCAGCAAGTTCGGCCAGGATCGCCTGTTGTTTCTGCGTCAGCGTCGGCAGCCGCGTCTCGGGAATAAGCACGGCATACCGCTCCGTCCGTCGGGCATCGCGCTCGGCGGCCGCTGTCTCTCGGACAATCCACTTCTTGCGCACAAGGCTCGCGAGCACCGGCAGCGTGACCGCAGTGGCAGTGCGCAGAGTAGAGACTTTGACCGGCTCCCCGCCTGCCAGCCGGGTCAGGACGCGGTGCTCGAGGTCCTGCTCTTCGGCGGAAAGCTTCCCGCGCCGCTTCGCGCCGCTCTTGTTCGAGCCACTCTTAGAAGCCGAGAAAGAAAGCTGGTTCGTCCTAGCCGAGAAGTGCTGACTTGTGTCAGGGCACGACTTCAGTCGAGCCGTAAATGCTGCCAAATCATCATGGGCTTTAGCCCCTGAGGCATGCTCTTCACCGGGTGCCCCAGGCCCCGACTTTGAGACCCGGGATTTCTCCGGATCCCCATCTAGCGTCCCGGCCAGCACATCCCGCCCCAGGTCAGTGATGCGGTAGTAAACGGTGCGGCGGACCTCAGCCATCAACGGCAACATCCCGCGCAGCACTTCGCCCAGCGGAGCCAGATAATACTGAGCCATCCATTCCGCCAGTGTGAGCAAACTGTCGTCGAGAAGCGGCTCCTCGTCCAGAACCGCCTCCAGATAGCGAACCTCGAAATCCGCCGGAACCTCGGCATTCACGGCGGTCACCACGCCGATCAGCTTCTCGTTGCGGAAGGGCGCAATCACCCGCGCCCCCCGCAGCGGAATCTGGCCCTCGCGCACCGCATAAGTAAAGGTGCGGTCCAGCGGCACGGGCAACGCGACTTCGCAGCAGGCGGGCATGGGAGGCAAGATTCAGTGTAGGGGATGGGAGCATACCAAAGAGGAATTTCCGCTGCACTTCGATTAAACTGGGCTGGATCGTCAGCGGAGGCAAAGCTTATGGTGGATCGCGAAAGCCGGCGTCATGCTGTCCGCGCCCTCAGACGTTTTCTCGACTGCGAAACAACCAACGATGAGTATGAATCGGAATACCCCGGTCCCGTGCTAGTTATGAAGCGCGCAAGCAAAGACCTCGCTATTCGCGCAATATCGGAATTCTCATGGTACTGGTTCGACGATTTCAGCGTACATAGGCTCGATGGAAGACACGCGCTTACATCCGAGGAGAGGAGCTTTGGCGAGCAGTGCGTGCTGTTTCTTCAATCCGGCCTCGAATATGAGTGGAAAGAGTTCAGGTTCATCGGCAAATGCACCGGCACTCCAATATCTAGGTCGGAACTTGTCAGGCTAGGACGGAATCCGAACCCCTGGCCGTTTCCAAAATGGCTGGTCGCGCTATTCCCTGAACCAGAGGGGTCAGAACTCACTACACTAGGACTCGCTCAGCCCCTCGATTACCCCGGCTTGCCGTTCCCAGAATCGTTGGCATCTCTCCTCGCTGAGCCTCAAGGCGACGCATCGGTCTGGCCATTCTACCGCCAGACAGATTACGCGGCTGCTCTTGAGGCGAAGAAGCTGGAGTAGAAGTAAGACCGGTCGGGAGGCTTCAAACCGTCTCAACCTGCGATAAAGACGATTGATCGAGGATGCTTTTCCGCAGTTCATCGGTCTAACTGCCTGGCCCGGTGTTGGCCGGAAGAACGAAATGCGATCCGACGGCATCGAGCAACTCGTCCTCTGACCGGCTCCCGTCCACCACTATCATTGCAACACCCTCTGCATCGGCCTGGTTCTTAAGCTGCTCGGTGAACATGGCATCGCGGGTCAGCAGGTTCCGAAGCGCCTTCTCCGGCTGGCTCGTCTTCTTCGGAATGTCCCAGATCGTGCCGCGCGCCTCGATCGCCTTCACCCGGAACTCCGGCGTCGGGATAAGCCAGATGGCCTGATGCGATGACGCAATAACGGGCGTCACAAGATGCGGCAGGAGCCGAAAACCCTCGACGATGATTTTCCGATCACGGGGCAGGGCGAGAAGATCCTCAAGGATAAAGTGAAACCCCTCGCCGTGAAACCAGTGGAACGTTTCGAGCATGACGTCCGGCGTGCGGTTGATCCAGCGCTCGTCCATTGTCATCTGTTTGAAGCTTTCCATTCGCGGGCATTCATCTGGCGTGCACCGCTTTCCGTGGTCGCCCATAACCTCATCGGTGGAATAGAGCGTCATGTCATGCGCCACAACCAAACGCCGCGCGATGGTGGATTTCGCCGCGCCGCTGCCGCCGCCAAGCCAATAAACATGTGTCAGTGCTTCACGAAGGTCAGGCATGTCATGCATTGTGATCCTAGGGTATCCGGTTTGGCTTAAAGTGCGTTTCACAAAGGGCCGGTTTCGAAATGCACGATGCTTGCTGACGTGTTGCAAATCATGAACAAGACAGTGCAAAATGACGGTTGGAATAACAAGCCGAAACCGAACGTTTTCTTATGCAGGCTTCCATCTCATTCCGCCCGCTTTCCCGATCTGACTTTCCTCTGCTTCAAAAGTGGTTCTCTGCGCCCCACGTGGATGCTTGGTGGCGAGAACGCCCCGATCTCGCGAGTATTGAAGCGAAATACGGCCCACGGGTTGACGGCCTTGTGCCCACGCATGTTTTCGTCTTGGAGTATGGCGGACGGCCAGTTGGGTGGATTCAGTGGTATCTCTGGTCTGATTACCCGGAGCATGCGGCACAGCTAAACGCAGAGACCAGTTCGGCTGGTATCGACCTCGCCATTGGGGAACTTGAAATGACCGGCTTGGGATTAGGCCCGATTGCGATCCGCGAGTTCCTCACGCAAATAGTCTTTGCAAACCCGCACGTCACTGGCGTCGTTACCGATCCCGAAGATTGCAACTTCAGATCGTTGCTCGCGTTCAGGAAAGCGGGGTTCGCGCTGACAGAGACTGTGCAACTCCCTGGCGAGAATGTGGCGCGGCGAATTGTGCGCTTGGATCGTCCACCTGTTTAGACGGGCTGGGCAGCATAGAAACTTGCCGATTTCGAGAGCAGTCGGCGCTGGCAGCCCGTCCGCCTTAAACCAGCGGATTCTCCAACCGCGCCGTCAGAGATGATCGACCGCGAGGGTTGAGCCGTCGATGAATCGTCCTCGCACGAGCCGGGGCGCCAAGTCGCTCACCGAATACTCGGCCGCCAATTCAATATCCAATGCAAATCCCTTTTCAACCAGTTCCTTGCCTGAACCGCAGCAGATGAGCGCCCTGCCAAGATTCTGCCGGAACCGCGCGAAGACCGCGATTGCCATCTCCGCCTCTGGGGACAACGTTCCCGGCAGCGCGTCGAGGACGGCGCCGGCCCCAACCAAATCTTCCAGGCAAGGGCGAAGAAGGGACTCGCGCCACTGCTCCCCGGCCGGAATCACGCCGACGCGCGCGCCGTGCGCCGATGCGCACTTTGCGACTGCTGGGGCATTCCTCAGGCAGGCGGTGTAAACGGGCACGCCGGTAGCGCTGAGAGCGAGGGTGCTTCCATTTGGCGAGGGCAACACCAAAAGCGTTCCGGGCGGAACCGAGCGAAGGGAAGCCGGCGAGAGGGTGTATTCGCTACCGGACCCTCGCCCGTCGGCCAGAATTGCGCCGTTCTCCTGCGCGAAATGCTTCGCCGAATCGTCCTTCCAACGGTACGGCAACACGGATGCGCCATTCGACATGGCAATATCCACCGCCGTTGAAAACGATAAGACATCGACAATCACAATCGCGTCGCTGAAGGGCTGGAGCGCGAGCAGGCCATCCAGCCCCCATTCGCACTTGAGATCGAATTCGCGCTGATCGAAATGCACTTCAATACCCGTGTTTGGTGCCCA
>Ga0181516_10000336_pt1 | contig 45220 bp, 32 predicted proteins | sample PEATcosm2014_Bin_25_FD_121104 | JGI IMG/M metagenome (GOLD analysis project Ga0181516, IMG submission 121104) | Peatland microbial communities from MTU Mesocosm Facility, Houghton, MI, USA - PEATcosm2014_Bin01_10_metaG | ecosystem: Environmental > Terrestrial > Soil > Wetlands > Peat | place...
CGGCTTGTGTTTATGCATGATTGCCACCGGACGCGCACAGCAGATTGCGGCCTGCGCGCGAAGAGAAAGTGTACATCGCTGCGGGGGAATGCGCGTTGAGCCGCCTGCCAACTCGGCTTCGGCACCTGCGATGCGGCAGACGCAAGTCGTACAGGAATACAGGAGAAAGTGTCGTTTCTAACTGGGAAATTCCCGTGAGGCAACTTGTGGTGCGGAACGACTTGCGCGAGGCTCGCATACAGCGATACAGGGTTAACGAAAAATGCGATGCGCCCTTTTGACACCACCTGCGGTGGGGCCAACTCCGCTTCGCGGGATTGAGCGGGGACAGACGCGGGACTGGCCGGAGCGAGGCCTGGGTGCGCGGACACGGCGCGTAATTCGCTTCGGTTTGCCGGTTTTTGGATGTTGTTGGGCATCGTCCGCTCCTGAAAAGCAAAAGGGCATGGGATTGGTTCCCATGCCCCTGTTTTTTGACTACTTCTCTATTGTGCGCTAATCGAGATAATTAATACGCAAAATCGATCAACTATTTTGCGATGAAAACAAAGGGGGTGCAAAGTATTTTTCAAATTACCTATTGACAAGAAAAACCAGAGATCAGAGGACAGAGATCAGAGAGGGACCGGGAACGCCCTCATTGTGGTTCGAGACCGGGGTCATCCGCGTTGCGGTTGTCGCGCTTCGCAGGCCCAAGCTTTTTAGCTCTTAGCTTCTAGCTGTTAGCTTGGCCATCGGGGGACGATGGAGCAGAGGCCGAGTGCCCGCGGCTAAAGCCGGGATTCCTTTTCACAGGCTCTTTCAGATGCCTAGAAGGCCCCCGCTCCCTCCCAAAAAGCAACACCTGTTTCAAGGGCCTCGAGCCACTTCGCGGTTACCCCGCCGCCCCTGCGAGCCGCGATGCGGCGGCGGTGACCGGGGTACCCGGCCGTTCCCGCGCATTTGCCGGGAGAAGGACAGTTGTCTGCGTCAACTCATAGCTTTGCAGTGCGCAGTCTCAGTGCATTGGCAATCACAGAAACCGAACTGAAGCTCATGGCGGCAGCGGCGATCATCGGGTTTAGAAGCAGCCCAAACGCAGGGTAGAGAACGCCTGCAGCCAAGGGGACACCGAGAGCGTTGTAAACGAAGGCAAAGAAGAGATTCTCGCGAATGTTATTCATCGTGAAATGACTCAATCGGCGCGCCTTCACAATGCCGCGGAGATCGCCTTTTACCAGGGTGATTCCGCCCGTCTTCATCGCAATGTCGGTACCTGTTCCCATCGCAATGCCGACATGGGCCTGTGCCAGGGCCGGGGCATCGTTGACTCCGTCGCCAGCCATAGCGACGGTTGCGCCGGCATCCTGCAGCTTCTTCACTACTGCCGCTTTCTGGTTGGGGAGAACGCCGGCTTCAAAGTCGATGGCAAGCTTTCGTGCGACTGCCTCTGCGGTCGCGTGGTTGTCGCCTGTGACCATGACGACCTTGATGCCCGCGCGTTTCAACTGCTCCATGGCTTCCGCTGTCGAGTCCTTGATGGGGTCGGCGACGGCGATCAGGCCGGCAAACTTTCCTCCGAGGGCGACGTACATGACTGTCCGTCCCTCTTTCTGTAGAGCTTCGGCTTTTGTCTTCAACGCTGTTGGAGAAGCGCCCAGATCGGTCATGAACGCAGCGTTGCCGACGGCAATCTGCTTACCGCGGAAAGTGCCTTTGACGCCTTTTCCCGGCAGCGATTGGAAGGCCTCGACTGCAACCAGTTCAATGTTTTTCTCCTTGGCCGCCGCAAGGATCGCTGCGGCGAGGGGATGCTCGCTTGCCTTCTCGAGGCTGGCTGCCGCTTGCAGCAGCTCAGTGTCTTTCACGCCTTCGGCCGAAATCAGATCGGTGAGCTTCGGTTTGCCTAAAGTCAAAGTACCGGTCTTGTCGACTACGAGGGTATCGACTTTCTCCAGGATCTCGAGGGCCTCGGCATTGCTGACGAGAACGCCTTCCCGGGCTCCCCTGCCGGTGCCGACCATAATTGCCATAGGAGTTGCAAGGCCGAGAGCACACGGACACGCAATGATCAGAACAGCCACCGCATTGACCAGGGCATGAGCGTAATGCGGCTGCGGACCGTAGACCGCCCATACAACAAAGGTGAGGACTGCCGACAATAGCACTGCGGGCACGAAGTAGGAAGCAACTACGTCTGCGAGTCTCTGGATCGGAGCCCGGGTGCGCTGGGCCTCGCTTACCATCTTCACGATCTGAGCGAGCAAGGTGTCGGCCCCAACACGCTCAGTCTTCATCACGAAGCTGCCCGTGCCATTGATCGTTCCTCCCGTGACCTTGGAGTCGACCGTCTTCTCTATCGGAATGGGCTCGCCACTGACCATCGATTCGTCTACGGAACTGCTGCCTTCGATGACCACTCCGTCGACCGGAATCTTTTCGCCTGGGCGAACACGGAGCTTGTCGCCGATCTGGATAGCCTTCAGGTCCACGTCTTGATCAGTACCGTTGGGGGAGATACGACGGGCAGTCTTCGGTGCGAGTCCGAGCAGCGCTTTGATGGCGCCGCTTGTCTGACTTCGGGCTTTCAACTCAAGGACCTGGCCGAGGAGTACAAGAACAGTGATGACTGCGGCTGCCTCGAAATAAAGACCGGGCTGACCCGACATATTCCGAAATGACGCGGGAAAGAACTGAGGCAGAAATGCCGCTGCAACGCTGTAGAGATAAGCAGAGCCTGAGCCAATCGAGATCAGAGTGAACATATTCAGTTGGCGGCTTACGATCGACGTCCACCCGCGCTGGAAAAATGGCCAGCCACCCCAGAGAACTACCGGGGATGCAAACGCAAACTCCAGCCATCCAAGACTGCGGCCTGCGAGCAGATGCTGAATTGGATGGCTTGGCAGCAAGTCAGAAATCATGACGGCGAGAAGCGGGACGGTGAACCCGGCGCCGACCCAGAGCCGTCGTATCATCCTGTCAAGTTCAGGATTCGTTTCCGCGACTGTGGCCGTCATCGGTTCCAGGGTCATGCCACAGATGGGGCAGTTCCCTGGCTGATCGCGAATGATCTGCGGGTGCATGGGACATGTGTATTGAGATTGCGTGATGGGCGCGCTGACTGTCTCCGGCTCCAGAGCCATCCCACACTTCGGGCAGCTACCAGATTCGGCCTTGTGGACGTCGGGATGCATGGGACAGGTGAACCAGGTCACCTATTAATTTTGCTTCTCTGGGCGGGTCGGCGCTATATCGTTTTGCTCACGAGACAGAGGCAGTCCGTTCACTACTTCGGCTTCGCCCTCTAATGAATTGATCATCGGGCAGCGAGCGTCCAGCGTTGAGGATGACACTTCTAAAAAGTTGGTAGTTGGGGTGGGCGGATTCACGCCGGAGGTCAGGCGGCCTGGAGTTCGAGGACGATGCCGGCGCCGCGGGGCTTGAGATTGAGGGCGGAGATGCGGCCGTTGTTTTCGCGCAGGATGGTGGCGCAGAGCGAGAGGCCGAGGCCGGCGGTCTCTCCGGCAGCCTGCGCGGGGATAAAGGGATCGAAGGCGCGGGAGGGGTGGAGGAAGCCAGGGCCGCTGTGGGCGATGAGGATCTTGACGTTGTCGCTCTCGGTAGTGGCGTCGATGCGGACCGATTTTTCAGCGGGCGAATCGATGTTGTCGACGGCCTCGATGGCGAACTGGAGGCAGTAGAGCACGGCCTGGCGAACCTGCTGGGCGTTGCCGAGGGCGCGGGGCAGCGCGGGGGCCATGTGGAGGCGGAAGTCGATGGCGCGATGGACGAACTCGGAGCGATGGAGCTGCTCCATGTCATTGAGCAGCTCGGTGACGGAGATGGCGGCGAAGTGTTCGCTCTGGGTCCGAGACATGCGGGAGAGGCTCTCGAGCGTGGAGCGCATGTGGCGCGCCTCGTTGAGAATGGCCTCGATGCCTTTGCGCTCCTGGGTATTCATCGCCGGGGTGACCTCGAGCAGCGAGGCGTAGCCGAGGATGACGGTGAGCGGATTGTTGAGCTGGCGGGTAACGTTGCTGGCGAGCTGACCGAGGCCGGCGAATTTTTCAGCATCGATGAGCTTCTCGAGCATCATGGTCTGGCTGCGGGCGGACTGGATGCGGGCGGCGAGCACCTCGATGGGGAGCAGATCGTCGGAGCTGAGGGGCAACGCAGGATCGCGCATGCCGGAAAGCAGCAGGGCGCCGTCGGTGACGGAGCGGCCGTGGAGCGGGGTGGCAATGAATTCAGTAAGGCGGAGGCGCTCGAGATCGTCGCCGGGGAGCAGCCATGGCTCCAGGCTGAGGTTGAACGACTGACTGTGCTCGGCCGCGATCTGGGTTGAACCGGGGGTGAGAAAACCGGTGGAGGGAATGCGAGTGAGGAGCGACTCTAGCGCGTTGAGAGCGGCGTCGTCGATGCCGGCGGCACCGGCGAGGCGGTATTGGCCCGAGGACTGGAGCAGGATGAGGGCGGCCTGCGAGAAGCGGCTGTTGCCGGAGACGGTCTGGCAGATGAGGTTGGCCTGGCGATCGAAGTCCTCAACCCGGCGGCGGGAGAGAACGATGTTGGTGTAAGCCTCAAGCTCTTTGCGGGTACGGAATTCGCGTTCCTGGCGGGAGTTCTGGATGGCCAGCTGATCCTCAAGCACGAGAACGATCATGCCGACGGCGGCAACGACTTTGCCCATGGAGGCGACGCCCTGGAGGACGAAGAGGGCGCCGGGACTGGTGGTGAAGATAGGCGCGACGTTGAGGGTCCAGGCGATCATGCCGAGACCGCTGAGCATGGTGCCGGGAGTGAGGCGCCGGAAGACATAGAAGACGAGCATGGCGGTGGTGAGGTGAAGCGCGGCCTCGACGAAGACGAGGGGCCACGGTCCCCGGACCGAGACGCAGACCCAGAGGCTGGCGCCGCCCATGATGATGCAGAGGGCGAGTCCGAGCCATGTGGGCATGCTGCCTTTGCCGAAAGCCCAGAAGCAGCCGATGAGGAGAGCGAGGGCTCCCAGGGCGGGGAGGATGAGGAAGTTGAGGTCGGTGGGGGCCTGCCCGCGATAGACGCCGTTGAGCAGGATGGCGTAGGCCGCGAGGGGAACGATAAAGGGGACAGCGTAAAGGATGCGGCGCTGGCCAAGCCGGAAGGAAAGCGGCGAAAGCGAGGCCATGAAGAGCGTGGCGCTGATGAGCGCGCAGGTTTGTCCGGCGGCAGCGAACCAGGGATGAACGGCAGGATCGGAGATGTTCCAGAGGCCGAGCTGATAGACCTGCAACATGCGAAGGCAGGCGAAGAGATAGCCGAGCAGCCAGAGCAGGGTGCGCGTCTGGCGCGAACGCAGATAGAGCTGGACGAAGGCTGGCAGAAGCAGCGCCGTCAGTGCGATCGCGGGAAGCTGATAGCTGTCAGGCATGTCGGCCGGGATTCTCCTTCAACCATCTAATAGACGAAACGCGACCGGATCTCGGTCGCTCTCGTGGTTTTTGAATACCGAAGCAGCAAATTTGAAGCGTGAAACCAGCAAGTCGTAAACAGGTATCGCAAATAATTTACGGCAGATGTTGGGTTATCCCTGGCCTGAAATGCCTTATTTTCCGACCGCCGCCGTAGGAGGCACCTGCCCCATTTGGGGCATTCTCAGATTATTCTGCAAACAAATCAGCCTTGTATATGCGTCTAACGTGTTAGATGCAGCTGTCCAGAGGCGGCTGGGAGCCCTGGAAGGGGCTGAATGACAGGTAACTCCAAAGGTTGAGGGATCGGGCTGGGGATGAGGATTCGGCTGGTTTGGGTACTTTGGGGGGTCGGGCTGCTGGCGACGGCGGCTGCGGCCCAGGATAAAGACAGTTTTACGCCGATGGCGCTGGACTCCGGGTTCGGGAAGATGGACGTGTCGGCGCCGGCGACCCCGCCGGACGAGATCATCAAGAAGTTTGCGGCCAAGGAGAGCGAGTTTCAGGAGGCTCTGAACCACTACACCTACCGGCGCGTGGCGCGGGTGCAGACCATCGACGACGACAACAAAGTGGATGGGGAGTACTACGAGGTAGACGATGTGGTTTTTGACCCCGCGGGACGCCGGACGGAGAAGGTGGTTTTTGCGCCGCCGAATACGCTGCAGAGGGTGATGATGTCGCCCTCGGACCTGCAGGATATTCAACACGGCTATCCGTTTGTGCTGACGGCGGAGGACATCGGGCAATACGACGTGAAGTATGTGGGGCGGCAAAAGGTAGACGAGGTCGACTGCTACGTATTTGACGTGAGCCCGAAGCAGATTTTGAAGGGCAAACGCTATCTCTCCGGGCGGATCTGGGTGGACGCGACGGACCTGCAGATCGTGGTAACGGACGGACGGATGGTGCCCGACGACACACGCAAGGGAAGCGAGGATCTGCATCCGCCGTTCATGACGTGGCGCGAGCAGATCGATGGACATTATTGGTTCCCGGTGTATACCAAGGGCGAAGGCGTGCTGCACTTCAGCGGCGGGCACGGGTATATGGGCGAAGACGTGCATATGCGCGACGTCATTAAATACACGGACTACAAGCGATTCGGATCGACCTCGAAGATTATTTACGACGGGCGGGACATCACGGAGAAGCAGACGCCGCCGGATCAGCAACAGCCGCAGAGCAAGCCGCAGCAGTGAAAGAGCAGCCACTAGCTTCTAGCTACTAGCTTGGGGCGTGCGGGAGTTGCAGACTTGGGCGCGGCGATTTAGAAGCGCAGGGAGAGGCAGCTGAGGCCGTCGTCCATCTTGCGGAATTCCGACATATTGAGAATCAGCGGATCGAAGCCGCGGGCGCGGAGGTCTGCGGTGAGGCGCGGGTAGCCGGCGGCGACGAGGACGCGGGCGTTGACGCGGACGCAGTTGGCGGCGTAGCTCTCCTCGAGCGCGACGGGGATGAGGTTGAAGGCGGCGAACTGGGGGTTGGCGGTGAGCTCCTGCATGACGACGAGGGTGTTGTCTCCTATATAGGAGATGCCGCTCTTAAGGTGGAGGATGGTGGTCATGGGGCGGACGTCGATGGTGGAAGATGTGTAGCCGCAAGCGGCGAGATGCATGGCGAGTTGACGAGCGCCTTCCTCGTTGGTGCGGTGCGAGATGCCAATGAAGAAATGGGAGCCCGCTTCGCAGATGTCGCCGCCGTCGACGGTGCCTGGAGCGCTGATGGCGAGGGGCGAGGGATAGAAGTGCTCCACGGTCGCGCGGATGGCGTCTACTTCGCCGGCGCGGGAATCGGCGCCAGGGCGGGTGAGGATGGCGGCGTGGGGGGTGAGGATCGCGGTGTCTTCGACGAAGGTGGAGTCGGGATGGCGGAGGTCGGCGGGGAGCGTGGTGAGGGCGAGGCCGCAGGACGCAAGAGCCTGGCAATAGAGGGCATGCTGGGCGAGGACGAGGTCGAAGTCGGGTAGGCCGTAGTCGACGGTGGTGAGGCCGTGGGCGAAGTTGGGGCCGGGGATGCGGACGATGGCGCGGATGAACAAGGGGACTCCGGGGTAGGGGGAGATTCAGTATAGCGGGAGCGGCGCGGTGGAGGGCTGGCGGCTTCGGGACATTACGCTAAAGGGCGTTACGCTAAATGGCGTAATAAGTGTTGCGTATTACGCTGAATGGCGTTATGCTGAATGGCGTATGACACAGCTTTTGGAGAATCCGTTTGTCTTTGGGGAGATCATTGACGACGCCAACTTCGTAAACCGGACGGAGGAGCTGAGTCATTTGGTCCGGGATCTGGCGGACGGACAAAAGGTATTTCTGCTGTCTCCGCGGCGTTTTGGAAAGAGCTCGCTGGTTTCAGTGGCGCTTCTCAAGCTCAAGAAGCGGCACATTCGCACGGTTAGCCTGACCGTGAGCAGCTATTCAAGCTATACCCAATTCCTCGAAAAATTTGCCGAGAAAGTCTTGCGTGCGGCGGGCCCATGGGAGCGCGTGAAGGACTGGGTCACTCGATTTGGCCGTCAGGTCCAACCGGAAATCAACTACAACATCAATACCGGAGAAGTGAACGTGTCTCTCGGGAAGGGATCGGGATACGACCCCACTCCGATCGCACCGGATATTTTTGCGCTTCCGGGAGAATTGACGAAGAAGGCGGGATTCCGCATGGCGATTTGCCTTGACGAGTTCCAGCAGATTTCGCAATTCAATGGCGGCTCGGTGGAGAATGCGCTCAGGAACCAAGTTCAGGAGCAGAGAGAAGTGGGGTATGTTTTCTCGGGCTCACAGCCGTCATTAATGCAGGAAATGCTCACCGCCAAGAGGCCATTTCATAAAGCCGGCCCTCAGATGTTTCTGGATAAGATCGCTCAAAAGGATTGGAAAGAGTTCATCGACCGGCACTTTCGCAGGAGGGGCCGGACTCTCGATAACGCGGGCCTCGAACTGCTGCTTCACACCGCCGATCTGATCCCATACGACGTGCAACGGATTGCCCACGAACTATGGGACTATGCGGAGTTGAAGGATAAACGCCGGCTGGATGCGTCCGATGTCAATTTAGTCATTGAGGCTCTTGTCACGAGCCAATCTACCTACTTCGAGCTTTTATGGGAGCAACTTTCGGCACGGCAGCGCGCAGCACTGCAGGCACTGGCGCATCGCGGCGCCGCCGAAATTTATTCTGAGAATATCCGCGAAGTGTTTCGCCTCGGGCCTGCGTCCACCGTTCAGAAGGCCCTGCATTCGCTCGATTCGAGAGATGTGATCGACCGCTATAAAGGCGATTACTTTTTCCTCGACCCTCTATTTCCTCGTTGGATAACGAAGAAGGGCGCATAGCGCGTCAATAGAAGAGGTATTTGCGCCAGCGGTCGTCGCCGCGGCCGAGCATGCGCATGATCTGGCGGCTGGTGTGGAGCGAGAAGGGGCGCGGCTCGCGCAGGAGAATCATGTCGTCGATTTCATGAAGCAGGCGGTTGCCTTTGCGGCGATTGCAGGCGTGGCAGCAGGCAACGAGATTTTCCCAGGTCGAGTTGCCGCCGCGGGAACGGGGAATGACGTGGTCGAGGGTGAGTTCGCTGGAGGGCAGCACGACGCCGCAGTACTGGCAGGTGTTGCGATCGCGCAGGAGGATATTTTTGCGCGAGAGGGCGCGGGTCTGGTGAGGGATGCGGCGATATTCAAGAAGACGGATGACGGAAGGCATGGCGATACGGTTGCGCTGAGCGTGGAGCACGAGGCCGTGCTCCTCCTCGGTGCGCGCGATGCCTTTGAGGACGAGCACGAGGGCGCGGCGCGCTCCGCAGATGTTGATGGGCTCATAGGACGCGTTGAGAACGAGCACCGGCATCTGCAGCATGTGGGTGGGCTGGACCGCTTGCTGCCCCTGGGCGTGCTCGGCAGCAAGGGCCGCGGCTCTTGCAACGGATCGTTGTTTGCGCGCATGGATCATAGCTTTTCCCAAGGACATCCCTTTTCCCTCGTCAAGAAGATGGTTGGTGGAGGCTTGAACTGGTTGGGTACATGCTTGCCGGTTGCGGTTGCGAGTTAGACGTGTGATCGTCGGCTGCGTCGTCGTTGAAGACGGCAGAACCGAGGCGGGCGGAGCGCATGCGGGCGCGGGCCAGAGTTGCAACCCATGCGGAAGCCGCTCCGGCATCGATGAGTGCGCGGGCGGCGGCGCGGGCCGTGGCGCCGGTGGTAAGAATGTCGTCGACGATGAGTACGTGTTTGCCGGCGACCGCGGACGGATCGGGGACGGCGAAGGCCGAGCGCATGTTGAGGCGGCGCTGGCGCGGGGTGAGGCCGGCCTGGGTCTCGGTGGCGCGGACGCGGATGAGCAGGCTGGGAGCGAGCGTGAGCTGCCAGGCGGGACGTGATTTGCGCAGGATGTTGACGGCCTGAGCGGCGAGGAGTTGCGCCTGGTTGAATCCGCGATCGGCTTGCTTGGCGCGATGGAGCGGGATGGGGACGACGAGCATCTCGGCAGGCGCATCGGGGGCAAGCTGAGCGATGGCGGAAGCGAGCAGCTGGGCCAGGCCGCGGACGGCGGGATGCAGGCGATCGTATTTGAGAGCGTGGATGACATCGCGCATGCGGCCGTCATAGGGCGCGTAGGCAACGGCGCGCTCAAAGGGCGGCGGAGCGAGACGGCAGGCGCGGCAGGCGACTACCTTGCCGGCGGAGTCGAGGGGATCTCCGCAACGAATGCAGAGGTCGCCGGACTGGGTGGGAATTTCCATCCAGCAAAGGTCGCAGATTGGCACGAAAGAGAAGTGCGGCAGAGGGGAGCCGCAGAGGGGGCAGGAAGCGGGAAGGATTGTGCAACCGAGGGCGTCCACAGGACTTCGAAGCACGCGAGCAATCGCTCTCCATGCCGAAGTCTCGGACTGCGAAACGTCGAACGTCAGTGAACCGTGGTCCCTGCGGAAGACGCACCTCGCTGGGGCGGCAGCGGCTTTCACCGCCTTACAAGCATCAATATACCTTGGATGCACGTGAAGTGCCAGAGCGAGCGGAGATGCCCGGGGCTTAAGGTGCGGCCCAGCGCTTTGATTTTGAAGGGGCTGCTCAAAAATAATGCGGCGGCGCAGTGGGGGTCCGCGCCGCCAACATGCCGAGGAATCCGGCTCAGGGTTTTATGAGGGAAGGAGCTCGTGGGCGGCTCCGTGTCCTTTAACTAGCTATTGCGATGGCCGGAGCCGGCGTGTTCGCGTTCGCGATCGGCGTCGGTCTTGGCGTCTTTCGCCTTATCGTGCATTTTGTTGCCGGCGTCGTGCACGGCGTCCTTGATATTGCCCACGGCCTTCTCGGCCTTGCCCTTGATCTGCTGGGCAGCGCCATCGACCTGGGTCTTGGTGTCGCCGGTCCATTCGCCGGTCTGACGCTTGACGCGTCCCACTGTGTCGTCGATTGTGCCCTTTACTTTGTCGTTATTCATGATTCCACCTCCATCGTGGGTTGAGTTGCATTGAGATTTCGACTGAGTCGGCATTTGATCGCCCGGCTCGTTGACATTACGACGGTCAAAGTGCGGCGCGCCGCCCGGAGAGCAACTGGATTAAAAGCACAACCAGCGCAAGTACAAGAAGGATGTGAATGAATCCACCGAGCGTGTAACTGCTGACTATTCCGAGCAACCACAGAACGAGGAGGATCACAAAAATTGTCCAAAGCATGGTCTTACCTCCGTTGGCGTTTTAACTTTTGGGGTGGGCTCTTATCTCTCTGCGAGCGAGCTCTGCGTACCTTTTAACAACCTAGGCTTGGACGCCGTGCTGGCTCGCGAGGTTGTTCAGAGGCTGCGACAGAGATGAAGTAATAAGCGCGAATTTTGGATAACCCAAATGCCGCACTGCGCATCGACCGTGGCTAATCTTCCGTGTGCAGCCGTTGAGAACAAAGGCCGCATCCAAGCTGATGTCGACGCGCTGAAACGGCGGACGATTCAGTAGATCTTCAATTCAGAATGCAGGAAAAGAAGCGGACTTGTTCTCAAGCAGCCCGCTCAACGAGGAGGCAAGACATGCTGTTGATCATTATTTTGTTGATCCTGATTTTTGGCACCGGTTATGGCGGCTATCGCATGGGGCCGGGGTTGGGATATTACGGTGGAGGCGGGGTCAGCCTGATCCTCACCATCGTTCTGATTCTTCTGTTGCTCAGGGTGTTCTGAGCGGGGCAAGCGGCACTACGGCCGGCGGCGTCAATACGATACACTTCAACCTTCGGAGGAGTATCGTCTTTGCGCCGCAGCGGCCTGGTTTGTGCAATTCTGCTTTGCCTGTTTTTGCTGTCGTTTGACGCCCGCGCGCAACAGACGCCGCCTCCGCAGGGCGGCATGAGCAGCGGCATCTCCGCTGGAGTTGCGGCGGCGCCGGTTTATGACGAGCAGAAGCGGCCGATCACGGCGGGCGGCTTTGTGGACAAAGGGCCGATCGTCTTCGAGGACATCACCAAGCAGGCAGGGCTCTCCGGATGGACGCACAAGATGGGCGTGCCGGAGAAGAAGTTCATCGTCGAGACGAACGGATCGGGCGTGTGCCTGATCGACTATGACAATGACGGCTGGCTCGACATCTATCTGGTGAACGGCGCGACCTTTGACTCGCTGGACGGCAAGGAAACGCCGCCGCACGCCGCGCTTTTTCACAACAATCACGATGGGACATTTACAGATGTGAGCGCGCAGGCCGGGGTGCAAAACGACCGCTGGGGCTATGGATGCTCGACGGCCGATTATGACAATGACGGCTGGCCCGATCTCTACGTGGGCAACTATGGCAAGAACCGGCTCTATCACAACAACCACAACGGGACTTTCACCGACGTAGCGGAGAAGGCGGGCGTAGCGCTGGGCAACTGGTCGCCGGGCTCGACGTGGGGCGACTATGACGGTGATGGGCGGCTCGATCTCTACGTTACGGGCTATGTGCATTTTGATCGCGACAACCTGCCGATCGCGGGTAGCAAGGCGGTGGGCTACGCCAACTGCCTCTACCGCGGCGCGACGGTGAACTGCGGTCCGCGCGGATTGAAGGGCGAACCGGATCATCTGTTTCACAACAACGGGGATGGCACCTTTACCGATGTAACCGTCAAGGCGGGCGTTGAGGACAAGGACCGCTACTACGGGTTCAGCACGATCTTTATCGATCTCAACGGGGATGGAAAACCGGACCTGATGGTGGGAAACGACTCGGAGCCGAACTTTCTCTACGTCAATAAAGGCGATGGAACGTTTGACGATCAGAGCTACGTGTCGGGATTTGCGCTGAACAAGGACGGGCGCGAAATTGCGTCGATGGGAATTGCGGCGGGCGACTACGAAAACAATGGCCTGATCGATTTTTTTGTCACGGATTTTGGCGACGACTACAAGGTGCTCTATCACAACGACGGAGACGCCAGCTTTACCGATGTGAGCTACAAGGCGGGCGTGGCGCAGCCTACGATTCCGTTTGTGGGATGGGGCGACGGCTTTCTCGACTACGACAACGACGGATGGCTCGATCTATTCGAAGTGAACGGGCATGTTTACCCAGAGGTAGATCAGCACGATTGGGGCACTACATTTGCGGAGCGGCCGCTGCTGTTTCACAACGTGCCGGACGGACCGAAAGAGCGCAAGTTTGAGAATGTTCCTGCGGTCAAGGGCACGGGGCTCGCGGACGTAATTGCGGCGCGCGGCGCGGCGTTTGGCGACCTGTTTAATGACGGGAAGATCGACGTGATCATCAATCCCATCGACGGACCGCCGGTGCTGCTGCGCAATGTGAATCCCGATCATCATCACTGGGTAGAGATGAAGCTGGTGGGCGGAGTGAATGCGGCGACGGGCAAGAAGAGTCCGCTGGATGCGACGTGCGCCACGGTTTATTTGAAGGCGAACGGGATGCGCATGCGGCAGGATGTGTTGTCGAGCGGAAGTTATATCGGGGCCAACGACCGGCGGGTGCACTTTGGGCTGGGCGACGCAACGATGGCGGGGACGGCGGAGATTCACTGGCCGTCGGGCGCGAAGGAATTTGTGAAGTTGCCGGCGGTGGATCGCATTTACACGGTCGAAGAGGGCAAAGGAATCACCGGTGCGCTGTGCGGCGGCAAGCCGTGCGATGGGAACTCGGCGGAGGTGAAGCCGGTGGGAGATAAAGGCGCGATGGAGCCGGCGGCGCATTGATTTGGTAAATCAGGCTGAACACAGGAACGCCGGGCGAGTTGGCTCTTTTCAGAGACGACCCACCCGGCGTTAGTTTCAGGGAGAACCCCGATTAAAAAACTCCGGCGAGGAACACTTCAGAGGAGTGGGCTTTGCCGGATTTTGCGCCGCAGTTTTCAAGGACCGCCGGCGACAGGGTGATGACGGGGCAGTGCGCGTGGGCCAGCACCTTATAGACCACGCCTTGGCGGGCGACGGCAGCAAAGGCAGAGGCGCCATGCGCTCCGACGACGATGAGGTCTGCCTGCTGCGCGCGGGCCTGATAGAGCATTTCTTCGGTGGGGTCCCCCGGAACGACGATGGTCTCGACGCTGATCGCGTTGCGCAGCCTTTCGGGAATCATGGTGTAGAGATCGGCCTCAAGGTCTTCGATGGTGCGTCCGGCGAGGATCTCGGCATGCTCCTGCGGCCGGATCACGTGCTGCAGGACGAGTCGGGCGTCGTGCATGGCGGCCAGTTCCGCGGCGAACTCTGTCACCACGAGGCTGGACTCGTTGAGGCTGACGGCGCAGAGGATGGTGTTGGTGGCGAAGTTGCGGTAATGAGCGTCGACCACATCGGGGCCAACGATGAAGACGGGCACACAGGCGGTGCGCAAAACCGCTTCGGCGACCGAGCCGACGAGTAGTTTGCCGATGGGCCCGGGAGAATGGGTTCCCATGACAATGCGATCGATCTCCCGCTCGCCCAGGAAGTGGAGGACGCGGTCGGCGGGAAGGCCGGGACGGACGACGATTTCGCAGGGCACGCCTTGCTGTCGAATTTTGGCGGCCAGCGGGTCGAGCTGATGAATTTCGGCCTGGGCGGCGGCGGCGTAGTCGTAGTAGCGGATGCCGGAGGTCTCGGACGCAGCCACGACCATGGTGTCATAAGCGTGAAAGAGAATGAGATTGGCGCCAAACTCCTGGGCCTGGGCAACGGCAAAACTGAGTGCTTTTTCGTTGGCGGGGATCTCGGAGGCGAAGAGGATGGTGGAGGGCTTGCTCCAACCTGGCTTGATTGCTGCGGCCATGGCTACCTCCTTGAATTGTGGCTAATACTGTGACAGACGCAGCGCTGTTCGTCGGTGTCCGGCGGCACATTGTCACGTGAGTTCAATCACCAAGACAGAGAAGGTTGAGCCCCGTTGGACGCCGTCGGAGGAGAGGCGCTCTTATTCCTGATTGACGCAGGCACCGGCGCAATAGCTCGCCGATGGAGGCATTGTGTTCCTCTTTATGCAGAATGTCCAGCAGGAAAGATACTCGAAGGCGGCAAAGTTCCAAACACGGACCTGGATTGGATCGGAATGTCGTTTTGAACCAGAAGGGTGATCTGAATCACAGATTGAAACCCGGAATTGCTGGTCTTCTTATGGAGGATCGAAGCGTTCCCCCGCTGGAATCGCAGGGCGGCTGTTTCGAATCCAGGAGGCCGTATGGAGCCGATGCATCAGATTCCCGCACGAGGCGGGTTGAACTACGACGAAGCGCCGTTTCTGGCGATCTGGGAGATTACACAGTCCTGCGATCTGGCATGCAAACACTGCCGCGCGGCCGCACAACCGATTCCCCACCCCGATCAACTGACCACCGCAGAAGGCAAAAATCTGATCGATCAGATTGCCGACCTGCATGTCCCCATCTTTGTTTTCACGGGTGGAGACCCATTGAAGCGGCCCGATCTCTTTGAGCTGATTCGCTACGCCTCAGACAAGGGCGTGAAGGTTGCGGTGACGCCAAGCGCGACGCCGCTGCTGACGCGCGAACAGATTTTCAAGATGAAGGAAGCCGGGATTGTGCGGCTGGGCATTTCGCTGGACGGCTCGACACCGGAGATTCACGACGCATTTCGCGGATTGCCGGGGGCATGGGCAAGGACGATCCAGGCCATTGAATGGGCCAATGAGGCGGGCGTGCCGATCCAGGTGCACACCACGATCAGCCGGCACAATGCTGACGATCTGGATAACTTGTGCGCACTGTTTGAGAAGCAGAAGATTGTGATGTGGAACGTCTTCTTCCTGGTTCCCGTGGGACGCGGCCAAATGGCCGACCTGCTAAGCGGCGAGGAGTTTGAGCAGGTGTTTGGCAAGATTTATGAGCTGTCGCATCGCGTAAATTTCCAGATCAAGTCGACGGAAGCGATGCACTACCGGCGCTACCTGCTGCAGCACAATTTGCAGGAACGGCAGATGGGCCATGGACATCCGGGAAGCCATCCAGTTGGGCACCCGGGAACGGTGGCGGCGGAATATGAAGCGGGCACGCCCAGCGCCGATGCCGCGAGCCGCACGCGCGGGTGGGCGACAAGGCGAGTCAACGACGGCAAGGGATTTCTATTTGTTTCGCATACCGGCAACGTTTATCCCAGTGGATTCCTGCCGATTCATGCAGGCAGCATTCGCGAGAAGCCGCTGGCGGATATTTATCGCAACTCGCCCATCTTCAAAGCATTGCGCAATACCAGCCGGCTTGAGGGCAAGTGCGGCGCGTGCGAGTACAAGGAGATTTGCGGCGGATCGAGAGCGCGGGCCTATGCCGTCACCGGCGACCCGCTGGCGGAGGAGCCCTGCTGCATCTATCAGCCCAAGAACTGGGTGCAGTTCGCCGATCGGGATGTGGTCAAGACCAAGCAATCGGAGTTTGCTGCAACGCTTGTGACACTGTAAGAGACTTGCTGAAGCTGCGGCGTGAAGTTTTGACCTCCATCTAATTTGCCTTCCATGTAATCTGCCATCGAGGAGCCAAATCGGCTCCTCGTGTTTTTGTGCGGCGGGCGGGCGGCGGCAAGCTTCGCGGTGGCAATTTTTGGTGATGCAGGTCACACGCAACGCGTAGACTTCGGGTAGATTCTAGGTTCGACGGGCACCACTTCCCTATTAAGATTCAAGAGACTGGCGCCGGCCATTCCAGGTTGATGCACAAAGGTGTTTTCAACGGACAGGTCACACATGCGGATTGCGATCATTGGCGGAGGAGTCGCGGGATTGGCGGCCGCCTATGAGCTTGAAAAAGCGCGGGCAGGCGGAGCGGAGGTAGAGTACCGGCTGTTTGAGGCGCGGGAGCGGCTGGGCGGATCGCTGGCGTCGGAGATTGTGAATGGCACGGTGCTGGAACGGGGTCCGGACTCGTTTATCAGCGAGAAGCCGGCGGCGGCGGAGTTGTGCCGGGAGCTGGGCCTGGGCGATCAACTGTCCCCGTCGAATGACGCCGAGCGAAAGACCTGGATCGTGGTGCGAAACCGGCTGGTGGCGCTGCCCGACGGGCTGATGTTTCTGGTGCCGACGAAGCTGGTGCCGACGGCGCTGACGCCTCTCTTCAGTGTGGGGACAAAGATACGGATGGGGCTGGAGTTGCTGCATCCGCCGCGGCCAAGCGAGCAGGACGAATCAGTGGCGGCGCTGGTGGAAAGACATTTTGGCGCGGAGGCCGTGGAGCGGCTGGCCGATCCGCTGCTGTCGGGGATCTATGGCGGCGATGCAACGAAGTTGAGCGCGCGGACGGTGCTGCCGCGGCTGGTGGAGATGGAAACCAAGTACGGGTCACTGAGCCGAGGCATGCTGGCAGCGCATAAGCAGATGCGGGCGAAGGCGGCGCAGAACGGCGCGAGCAAACCGGCCATTGGGCGGCCGGCGCGGTCGATTTTCACCACGCTGCGCGGAGGGATGCAGCAACTGGTGGATGCTTTGGAGGCGCGGCTGCGGCCGGAATGGGTGCGGCGATCGACGCCGGTAAGCGCGATCGAGAACAGCGCGGGCGAATGGCGGGTGACGGCGGGCGGTGTAACGGAGAGTTTTGATGCGGTGATTATGGCTTCGCCGGCGTGGAGTGCGGGAGTGCTGCTGGGCAACGTGGATGCAGCGCTGGGCGAGGCGCTGGGAGGGATTCCTTATTCGTCGTCGATCACGGTGAATTTGGTTTATGACGCTGCGCAACTTGGAACGCTGCCGGATGGATTCGGATTTCTAGTGCCGGCGACCGAGGGGCGCGCAATGCTGGCGTGCACGTTTGCACATCGGAAGTTTCTGGGGCGGACGCAGCCTGGAAAGGTGGTGCTGCGGGCGTTTCTGGGTGGAATGAGGAATGAGATTTTGATGGCCGAAAGCGATGACACGCTGGTAGCAACGGTGCGGCGCGAGCTGACGGAGATTCTCGGGGACAAGGTGATCGGCCGTGGAGTGGAGCCGGAGCTGGCGCAGGTTTCGCGGTGGCGGCGGGCCATGGCCCAGTATGCGGTGGGACACCAGGAGCGCATCGGGCGCATCAAGGAGCGGGTGGCAGCGTTGCCGGGATTGCGGCTGGCGGGAAATGCGTACGACGGCATCGGGATTCCCGATTGCATACGGCTGGGGCGACAGGCGGCGAAGGAGCTCATGGCGAACCAGCAAGTGAGCGAGCTGGCGCGCTAGCCTGGTGCGAGACTCACGCGCCTTTTATTCCTAAGCATCATGGGCCGGTGTAGGCTGGTGGTGCGTGCCCGAAAAATCGACGAACGAATGCAGTGCTCGCCCGATCACTGCGCCGCCGGAAACCGGCGCGAACGATCGTGTGCGGCGGTGGCTGGAGTTGTCGCTGGTCCTGGTCGTATCGTTCGGACCTTTCTTTCTCAATGGCCTTTATGTGTGGAAGACGGGCGTCAGCTCGACGCTGTTTGCACTCAACCGTCGATACACCACGGGGCTTGCGGTCGAGGTGGCCGGGCTGCTCGTGCTCGGGGTTGTGCTTTGGCGGCGCAGGCTGCGGCTTAGAGACCTGGGCGTAGGGTGGTCGCTCTCTGATATACCGATGGGGCTGGCGGTAGCTGTGGTGTCGTATGTGGTGTATACCTTCGGCTACTCGCTTGTGTGGGCCTTTCACCTGAGGCTTGATCCGTCGGCCACGAGTCTCTATACCAATCACGAGCCATTCTTCCGTCCGTCTCTTGCAGCGATTCCCGATACTCTGCTGAATCCGTTCTTCGAAGAGGTCATCGTTCGCGCCTATCTGATGACCGAGGTAAAGGACCTGACTGGATCGTGGGGATGGGCCACGGCGATCAGCATTGCGGTGCAGGCTTCGTATCACTTGTATTTTGGGTGGGAATGGGCCCTGTGCATGTCGTTCCAGTTTCTGGTTTTCGCGGTCTACTACGCGCAAACCCGTAGAGCGACGCCGATCATTCTTGCGCACGGGGTGTTTGACGTCTGGGCGTTGCTGCGCATTTGGTAGAGCGCACGCGCTGCGATCTGGACCTGACGTTCGAAGGACTATCTCGGAACAACCGGAAGAATCAACGCGCTGGGATGATCGCTATCGTGAAGGACGGAGTTCACGGCCTTGACGAAGGTGCCGCTGTTGGCCGCGCTCTGGCCGGTGTTGAGATTGCGATCGAAGCGCGGGAAGTTGCTCGAGGAAACTTCGAGGCGGATGCGGTGGCCCTTGAGAAACACATTGCTGGTGGACCATAGGTCGATTTTGTATTCGTAGACCTTGGTGGGATCGAGGGGCTTGGGGTCGCCTGTGGTGGAGTCGCGGAAGCTGGCGCGAAGAATGCCTTCGGTGAGGTTTTGCGCGAAGCCGTTGGGCCAGACGTCGACGAGCTTGGCGGTGAAGTCGGTGTCGACCGCGGAAGACTTGGCAAAGAGGTCGAGCGTGACGGGGCCGGTGACTTCAACATCGTGGTCAAGGGGCGGCGTGGAATAGACGAGGACATCGAGGCGGGATTCGACATCTTTTTGATCGCGCGGACCTGCGGCAAGATGCTGCGCGTCGCAGCAGAGTGGACCGCCGGTGGTGGGAACGGGGTTGGCGGGATCGTAGACGAAGGTGTCGGAGCTGCTGCCATGAAGAGCGGTCGTGGATAACGTGCCATCGCCGGAAGCGCGGTTTGCTCCGCTGGTGGCGCCGAGAAAATAACGAGTGGAAACCGCGGCTGCAAGCGGCCAGGCGGATTCGTCGCGCCACTTGTTGTCGCCCATCACGAAGATGCGGACGGGCTTGTCAGAGGCGAACTGATTTTGCTTGCCCAGAAAGAGATAGTCATACCAGTCGAGGATGATGGCGTCTTCGTCGTACTCCGCTGCCGCGGGACCGAAGTCGACGTCGCCGATTTTCTGGCCGCTGCCGGCGTGGCCGCCGATGGTGACGAAAAGGCGCTGGCCCCGGCGTGCGGCGTCATTGCCGGCGTGATCGCGCAGGCCAATGTAGTTGCGGAGCGAGCCGCCCTGAAAGATGTCGTACCAGGCGGCGACGGTGAGCGCGGGAACCTGAATGTTGGCGTAGTTCTCTTCAATGGACCATTGCTTCCAATAGCTGTCGTAGGTGGGGTGGGAGGCCCAGTCAAGGAAGTAAGGAGCGAGTTGGGCGGTCGACGCGAAGGGATCGAGATGCAGATTGAAGAGCGGATACTGCTTGATCGGCAACTTGTCGCCGGTGAGGGCATTGGATGCTTCTCGAATCTTACGGTTCAAGGTGTCCTGGGCAAGGCCGGTGGTCCATGACTCGTTGAACCATTGCTCGAAGGCGCCGCCCTGGTAAGTCCAGTTCTCGTGGTAGTTGGAGGCGGTGACGACGGGGCAGATGCCGGCGAGATGGGGCGGATGGCCGATGGCGGCGAGCATCTGGGTGGCGCCGACGTACGATCCGCCGAACATGCCGACCTTGCCGTTGGAATGCGGCAGCGCGGCAGCCCATTCGATGGTGTCGTAGCCGTCGTCGGTTTCATGCCTGAAGGTGTACCACTCGCCTTCGGAGGTGTAGCGGCCGCGCACGTCTTGCACGACGACCATGAAGCCGCGGGCCACGGCTTTGCGCGCGAAGCTGGCGGCGTTGTCTTTGTTGTAGGGAGTGCGCTGGAGCAGAACCGGGAAGGGACCGTCGCCGGCGGGGCGATAGACGTCCGCCTTCAGGGTGACGCCGTCGCGGGTCTTCATTACAACGTTGCGCTCGATGGAAATATCGGGAGCGGATTGGGCAGCGGCTAATGCGCCAGAGATGAAGGCTGCGGCGAAGACCAATGCGAATGAGTGCTTTCTAAACACGAGATTCCTCCGACAACGAAGACGCTAACAATTCTAATAACTGGGAATGCTGCCGTAGCCCAGGCGGCGTCGATCGACGAAGAGGCGCGCTGTGGCGGCGCCGAAGAGAAAGCCGCCGATGTGGGCCAGGTAGGCGACTCCGCCGGTTTTGACATTGGCAACGGCGCCGACATTGAAGACCTGCATCAGGAACCAGAAGCCGATGATCAGGACCGCGGGAATGTAGGTGACTCGGATGAAGATGAGAATGATGAGAACGGTGCGGATGCGGTCGCGCGGGAAAGTGACGATGAAGGCGCCCATGACGGCCGCGATAGCGCCGCTGGCTCCGAGGCTGGGGATGCGGGAGGTAGGGTCGCTGAGGATCTGGGCCATCATGGCGACGACGCCACCGATGAGGTAGAAAAAGAGAAAGCGGCCGCTGCCCATCACGTCTTCAATCTCGCGGCCGAAGGCCCAGAGATAAATCATGTTGCCGATGATGTGCATCCAGCCGGCGTGCATGAACATGGAGGACAGCAAGGTGATGAGGTGACGGCCGTGCATGATGCGGATGGGGATGGCGGACCAGGTGTAGACGAAACGATCGCCGAACGACAGCTCCTGAAGAAAAACGAAGACGTTGAGAACAATAATCAACGTGGTGATGATGGCGAAGCGGCTGGGACGGCGCGAAGCGTCGCCGAGAGGGATGAGGCCACCCATTACATTCCGCCCTTGCCGAGCAGGATGCCGATGCCGTAGGTGACGGCGCCCTCGACGGCGCCGACCATGGTCATTTCAAAACCGGAGGACCACCAGGAGCGAATGGTGATGAGGCTCTTGGCAGCGCCGACGGCGAAGTGGGCGATGAGCGAAACGATGGCCGCGGCGATGACGGCGGGAATTCCCTGCATGAAGAAGAACGGTATGACGGGGATAATAGCGCCGACCGCGGTAGAGAGCGCGCCGGACGTGGCCGAGACCATGGGATTGGAGAGCGCTTCCTCTGAGGTGCCGAGGCGTTCGCCGGCCAGGGCGCGCAGCAACTGCTCGGGATCGCTGGCGATGTGGTTGACCATGTGCAGCGCATCAGCCTCGGGCAGGCCCTTGACCTGGTAGTAGAGCGAAAGCAGCTCGCGGGCTTCGGGCTGGTTCATCTTGATGGCCTCGCGCTCGCGGGAGATTTCGGCGTGGTAGATTTCGCGTTCACTTTTTGCGGCGAGATAAGCGCCGGAGCCCATAGAGAGCGCGGAGGCAATCATGCCGGAGAGTCCGGCGAGGAGAACGTATTTGCTGTCGCCGGCAGTGGCGCCGGAGACGCCGGAGACGATGCCGAAGATGGCGCCGAGGCCGTCGTTGACTCCGTAGATGGCGTCGCCGATCCAGGCGCCGGGCTGCTTGCGGCCAGCGTTGCGCTTGGAGAGCATCTCGTCGAGAACCGCCTGGGCCTCGATTTTGGGCGAGCCGGGAGCAGGTGCGAAGTGGCCACGGAGAAGCGATCCGAGCTCGCGGTAGTGGTCCTTCTCATCTTTAATGACGTGCTCGAGGATGGCGAGGGAACCCTCGTCGCCGAGGACTTTGAGCTGCTCGCCGTAGCTGGCGATGGCGCGGCTCTCTTCAATTTCAAGACGGCGCAGGGCCATGCGGACGCCGCCGGCGCGGCTGGCCAGCGAGTCGGCGTCGCCGCCGGGATTGCCTTTATAGACGGGCGTGGGACCGCCTAATTCATGGATGCGCGTCTCCCAAAGCGCGGCATGCTCGATCTCGGCCTGGGCCAGGTGGCGCAAGACCTGGGCGCGGACCGGATCGGTGTCGCGATCGGCAAGGGTCTGGTAGCTGTGAAAGCCTTCCATCTCAGCCTGCCAGTTGCCTTCGAGGGCCGCCAACACCTTTTTTATCCGGGTGTTGTTCAACAGGGCGATGGGCACGTGGGTCTCCTTGCTTTGAAGTTGAGGATAACCGAATACGGCATGGCTTCGGTAGGCCGGAATAGGGTTGCCGGCGCGCACTTCCCATGAGCGCGGTTTTCCGTATAGTGTTGTGTGCAGCAAAATTGGCCGGAAAGCCGGCCGAATTTGGGATGCCGGCAGGAACCAACTGACGGCGCAGTCGCATCGGCCGGGACAGGCGGCGCGAACGAGCCCGAACGGGGCGAACTTAATCGAGGAAGCGGGGGAACCACCTCACATGTCAACGCGATCGACACCACCGGCGCAAAATACACCGAGCTACACCGGCCCATTCATTACGGTGGCCGTGCTGTTTTTCATCTTCGGATTTATCACCAATCTCAACATGGCGCTTGTGCCACATCTGAGGAACATCTTCACACTGCCGTATGCATGGGCGATGCTTGCCGAGTCGGCATTCTTTCTGGCGTATTTTGTTTTCTCTTCGCCGACTTCAAAGCTGATCGAGACTATCGGCTACAAACGGACGATGGTGGTCTCGCTGTTTATCCAGGTGCTGGGCTGCCTGTTATTTGTTCCGGCGGCGAAGCTGGTCAGCTTTCCGCTGTTTTTGACGGCGGTGTTTATTGTGGGCGCGGGCGTGACGGCGCTGCAGACGGCGGCCAATCCCTATGTGGCGATTCTCGGCCCGGAAAGCAGCGCTCCGGTGCGGTTGACGCTGGCGCAGGCGCTCAATTCTCTGGGCGGAACGATCGCTCCGCTGATTGCTGGAGCGTACATTCTGACCGATCCGGCGAGCACAGCGACCAAGGCTGCAGTTGCGGACACGGTGCGCGGGCCCTATATCGCTATCGCTGGCGGACTGTTGATCCTGGGCATTGCGGTAGCCTTTATGCATCTGCCGCAGGTGGTGCAGACGCAGTCATTCAGGCCAGCCAAAGAGGGCGATCCGATTCTCAGCCGCAGCATCTGGGGCTACAGGCACACGGTGCTGGGGGCGGTTGGCATTTTCTTATATGTCGGTGTGGAAGTGGGACTGGCGTCGATCGCTGTGAACTACTTCAAGACGCAGGGTGTGGACAGCGCGAAGTCCGCATCGTTTCTGGTTTCGCTTTACTGGGGCGGCGCGCTGATTGGGCGTTTGCTGGGTTCGGCGTTGCTGACCAAGCTCAAATCGAACAAGCTGCTGGGCGGATTTGGCATCAGCGCGGCCCTGTTGCTGGTGGTCTCGATGGTGAGCAGCGGACCGGTGGCGATCTGGACCGTGGTGCTGTGCGGATTCTTCAACTCGATCATGTTCCCGAACATCTTTGCGCTGGGGATCAAGGGATTGGGCCCGATGACGAGCAAGGGCTCGGGGCTGATCATGACGGCGGTGGTGGGCGGAGCGATTGTGCCGTTGCTGCTGGGCGCGGCGGCGGATCGATTCGGCATTCAGCACGCATTTGTGATTCCGATTTTCTGTTACCTCTTCATTGCCTACTACGGGCTGTGGGGCTCCAAACCTACGCAGACAGTGACCGCATAAGGTTGGATGTAGTTAGTCAATTGGAGGCCCTCCGGTAATTGCCGGAGGGCCTTCGCATGTCTTGGCCGGTTGAATGGCTCAGATCCCTGGATAAGAATCGGAACGCGACCGCCTGCAAATTATTGAATCCGCGGCAATAACCGGTTGCGTGTGACGGGCGTCGATTTTTGTTGACTCGTATTGCAGATTGCGATATTGTTATTGCAATTTGCGATGTGACCGTCACAAAGGTTTGACGGGGAAATCGGCTAGCATCGCGGTCATCCCAATGAAGCTGGGCGAAAAAATTCGCTATTTGCGCGAGGTCGAGGGCAGCCTGCGCGGGCTGAACCGGGCGATGAGCCAGCAGGAACTGGTGCGGGCCATTGATGCGGAGACGGGCTCGAAGCTGAGCCAGAGCTACCTTTCGCAGATTGAAAGCGGCGCGCGGCCGCACCTGACCAACACCACGCGGCAACTGCTGGCCGGGTTCTTCAAAGTGCATCCGGGATATCTGGTCGACGATCCAGAGGGCTATTCGCCGGAGCTGCAGAGCGAGCTGCGCAATGTGGAAGACAAGCTGGACCTTTGGCTGGTTTCGGGGGCGGAGCGGTTCAGGCGCGATCCGGAATTGAAGCAGGCTCTGCTGACGCTGGCGCAGCATGAACATTCGCGGGAGTGCCTGCTGCTGCTGGAGTCGGTAATGGAGACGCCGGGACTGATGCCGCGGCTGATGGAAGTGCTGCGGCCGAAGGACAAGGGCCAGGGAAACGATGCAGTGACGGAACCAGGGCCGGGAGCCGCGGCAAAGACCGGGAGCCGGCAGCGATCGGAAATCGGGAATCAACAACGGCGGCGCGGTAAGAAGCAAGGAGCGCGAAAATGAACTGGGAAACTTTTTATCTGGTTTGCTTTCTGGTGGGGCTTTTGATGAGCTTCATTTCGCTGCTGGGCGGGATGGGGCACTTTGGCGGACACGTGCACCTGCCGCATGTGGGGCATGTTCCGCACGGAGTCGGCGGCGCTTCTCATCCGGCCAGTGCGGGCGGGACGGCGCAGAGCGGCGCGAATGTTCCGTGGTGGAATGCGTTCTCGCTGATGATTTTTTTCTGCTGGTTTGGCGCGGCGGGCTATCTGCTGACGCGCTATGGAAGCTTTGTCACGCTGGTGGTGCTGGTGCTGGCGGCGATTTGCGGATTTGCGGGAGGCGCGATTGTGTTTCTCTTTTTGACCAAAGTGCTGATGCCGCACGAACGGGAGCTGACGGCGGACGAGACAGAAGTGGTCGGGGTGGTGGGCCATGTTTCTTCGCCGATTCGCGGAGGCGGCGTGGGAGAGATTGTCTACGAGCAGTTGGGCGCGCGGCGATCGGCCCCGGCGCGCTCGGAAGACGGCGGACCGATTGAGAAGCAGGAAGAGGTCTACGTTGTGGCGTACGAAAAAGGGATCGCCTACGTCAGGCGGTGGGAAGATCTGCCGCAGGCAGATCAGGGACTAGGGAGTAGGGAATAGGGAATAGGGAGTAAGAAAGCTTAACCAAATCGAGAGGACACAGCGATCGTTCCTTTCGACCCGGCCGAAGGACCGGGACACGATGATGACGAATACGACCGTGATGATTATGGATATGGCCATCCTGGTGGGGATTTTCGCGCTGGGACTGTTGGCCAAGCTGTTTCCGAAGAATGGCCGCAACGGCCATAGGCAGTAAAACCATCAACCACTCAAACTCCCGGACGAAAGGGCCGGGATCGCAATGACGAATCAGATTGTTTTGTTTGTCGGGCTCGGGGTGTTGGCGCTGATCTTTCTGTTGGGGATCCTGGCGAGGATGTATCGCAAGGCCGGACCCAACGAAGCCTTGATCGTTTACGGATTTCGCGGACCGCGGGTGATCAAGGGCCATGGCACGGTGATCTTTCCCATGGTGGAGAACTGCCGCGAACTGAGTTTGGAGCTAATGAGCTTCGATGTGGCTCCGCAGCAGGATCTCTATACCAAGCAGGGCGTGGCGGTGACGGTCGAGGCCGTTGCGCAGATTAAAGTGCGCAGCGACCAGGCTTCGATTTTGACGGCTGCCGAGCAGTTTCTAACCAAGGCGCCGCCGCAGCGCGAGGGCTTGATCCGGCTGGTGATGGAAGGCCATCTGCGCGGCATCATCGGGCAGTTGACGGTGGAGCAGATTGTGAAGGAGCCGGAGATGGTGGGCGAACGCATGCGCGCCACCTGCGCGGAAGACATGAGCAAGATGGGGCTGGAAGTGATTTCGTTCACCATCAAGGAAGTGCGCGACAAGAACGATTACATCTCCAACATGGGCCGGCCGGATGTGGCTCGGATCAAGCGCGACGCGGATGTGGCGACAGCGGAAGCGGAGCGGGATACGGCGATTCAGAGGGCCAATGCGCTGAGGGCGTCGGCGATTGCCAAGGCGCAGGCGGACCAGGATCGCGTGATTGCCGAGACTGCTTCGCAGACACGGCAGGCGGAGGCGCAGAGGGATCTCGACATCAAGAAGGCGGAGTATTCAGAACAGAGCCGGAGGCAGCAGGCATCGGCCGACAAGGCGTATGAGTTGCAGACGAACGTGATGCTGCAGCAGGTGACCGCCGAGCAGGTGAAGGTGCAGCAGGTGGAGAAAGAAGGCCAGATCAAGGTGCAGGAAGCGGAAATTCTGCGCCATGAAAAGGAACTGATCGCCACGGTGCTGAAGGGCGCGGAGATCGAGCGCCAGCGAATCGAGAACATGGCAGCGGCAGAAAAGAATCGCCTGACTGCGGAGGCCGAGGGACGCGCAGCGGCGATTCAAACGCAAGGCGAGGCGGAAGCCAGCATCATTTTCAAAAAAGGCGAAGCCGAAGCCAAGGCGATGAATGTGAAGGCCGAGGCCTATCAGGAATGGAACCAGGCCGCGGTGGTCGACAAGCTGCTGACCAACATGGCCGATGTGGTGCGTGCGATGGCCGAGCCGCTGAGCAAGGTGGACAGGATCACGATCGTGTCCACGGGCGGAGAGGATGCCGCCGGGGTGCACAAGATTACCGGCGACATGACAAAGATCGCGGCGCAGGTGCCGGCGTTGTTTGAAGCGCTGAGCGGAATGGACATCAAGCAGTTGATGGCCAACGTGACGGCGATGAAACAGAGGCCGGCAGGGCAGAAGCCGGAGAACGGCGCGGCGCAACCGGACGGCAAATAGCGATGACCCGGCCTGGTGCGTGGAGGCGCGAGGCCGGGATTGCTTCACATTGCAAGAGAGAATTGCGGGCGGCGCGGAAGGACGCAATCCCGATGCACTTGGGAACGGAATGTCAGCGAGGAGGATGGTATGTCATTACTGGATAGAGTGAGCACTTTGTTGCGGGCGAATCTGAATGACCTGGTGGAGAAGGCAGAGGATCCCGAGCGGATGTTGAAGCAGATTGTGCTGGACATGGAGAACCAACTGCTGCAGGTGAAGACGCAGGTGGCCATTGCGATTGCAGATCAGCATCTGCTGGAGAAGAAACGCGCCGAGCATGAAATGCAGGCTGGGGATTGGCGGCGCAAGGCCGAGTTGGCCGTAACCAAGGGGCAGGACGATCTGGCACGCGCGGCGCTGGAGCGGGCGCTAAGCCACGATCAGCTTGTGACCGGATTTACGGCGCAGGCCGAGGACCAGAAGCATGAAGCCGACAGCCTGCGGCAGGCACTGCACAAACTGGAGCAGAAGCTGAGCGAAACGCGTGCCCACTGCGAGATGCTGGTGGCCGAACATCGGCGCGCCAAAGTGGTGGGGCGGGCAACGAAAGCGAGGCAGGCCGTGGGGACCGACCAGGAGCAGGCGATGGGGCGTATGCGCAGCAAAGTGCACGTGAAGTCGGCTGAAAATGCGGCGGCGAGCGAGATTCTTTCTCCAGAGACGCTCGAAGACAAGTTCAAAGCGCTGGAGAGCGAGGATCGCGTGGAAATGATGCTGAACGAATTGAAGAGCAAAGTCGCGGCCAACGGATAAGCGAGAGAGCGCCTCACTTTGAACGCGCTCGCTGCAGCGTCGTCGTGCGACTTGTTCGCGAATTTTCTTCTGGGAGTTGTCTGCCCGGTCTCTCAACCGGCAGCGGAGCCGCTGCGAAGGAAAGCCCAATGAAATACCCAATTGCGATTTTTGCTGTGGTCGGTCTTTTAGCAGTGCCACTCCTCACCGGATGCAGCGTGGCTTCACCGGATGCAGGTCACGAGGCGGTGTGGGTGGAGAAGCCGATGATCGTTGGCCATGGCGGCATAAATCCGATCCCGGTGACGACGGGAAGATCGTATGGCTGGTTGACCAGCAATGCGATCGATGTGAACATGCAGCCGCAGCGCGTCGATATGGAATTCGACGACATGATGACCAGCAGCGGAGTTCCGGTCAGCTTTCACGTGGTGGCGCAGTTCAAGGTCACAGACGCGGTGAAACTGGTGAGTGCGTTCGGGGCCGATCGAGATTCGGATGGCAAATGGGGATTCTGGGATCGCAATATGGATCAGCCTTTGCGCACGGCGGTGAGAGACTCGGTAAAAAAGCGGGACATGCAGGAGATGGCGATCTCGCAGACGGCCGCGGATGCGGTGGGGGCCGAGGTCTCGACGGCTGCGAATCAACTGGTGCAGAGTCTTGGTGTGCCCATCGTGTTTACGACGATCAATGTGGGGCGCGTCAATCCGCCTGACGCCATCAAGAACCAGCGCATCGAAACGGCGGCGCAAGAGCAGAGAGCCATCACCATGCAGCAAACCAAACTTGCCGAAGATCAGCGCAAGATGGCCGAGCAGAGCCGCGCGTCTGCTGACAACGCCTACCGGGAGGCGATGCAGCTGAGCCCGGATCAGTTCCTGCAACTGGAACGGATCAAGATGCAGAGGGACGTCTGCGAACATGCTGCCTGCACCTTCTTTATCGGGGGAGGGCCGGTTCCCACGGTTGACGCGGGGAAACGCTAAGAAATCAAACACGTAATTCACTTTCGCGAGAGCTTCGGGACAGGGAGGGGATGCGCCTCCCTTTCCCAAAGCTGGGCTGTCAGACTCGGACATACGTCTAATAAATAGAGCTTTCATGTGAAGGGAATCGTCCGCTAGATTAAGCTTGAAGCAGTTCCCGCTTCAGGCATGTGGCTTTCCGGTCGTGTCATCCCAGCGATTTGGACCCATTATCTGCCGCGAAACAATGAAAGCGCCTTGGGGTTCAAATTTAGACTGGCACGCTGGTGAATGAATGCGATTGTATTTAAGCCTGATTGTCTGCGGCGCTAGCTGCATAGCACCTATCGCCGCACGAGCACAGGCGACCGCAGAAGTTGATTTTGCACAAAGCGATTTGCGCGTGTTGGTCTCGTCTTCGGTGAGCCCGCTTCCCGATGCGCCCGCGCCCCTTGACGAAGCATTGGCAACTGGCCGCGCGCCTGCGCAGCAGCCGGCCCCCGCGCCGACACCGGCGCAGCAAACGCCGAGCGCGCCGCCTGCACAGAACAATGCGGGACAAGCAAGCGGGCAGAGCAGTTCAAATCCGCAGCCGCCCGCGGCACAGACCAGCGCGGAGCAGAGCCAGCATGAAAAAGCTGAAGAAGAGTTGAAGGAACAGGAAAAGCAGCGCGTGATGGGCGTCATGGCGACGTTTAACACGACGACCAACAAGGATGCGGCCCCGCTCTCGTCCGGCCAGAAATTCAAGCTGTTCTTCAAGAGCGCGACCGATCCGTGGCCTTTTCTGCTGGCGGGTGCGGTGGCTGGAATCGGCCAGGCTCAAGACAGCACGCCGGAATGGGGACAGGGGGCGCAAGGCTACGCCAAGCGATTTGGAGCAGGCTATTCCGACTACTTTATCGGAAACTTTTTTGGCAATGCGCTGCTGCCGTCGATGCTGCATGAGGATCCACGCTACTTCCAGAAGGGCACAGGCAGCAAAACGAGCCGCGTATTGTGGGCGGCGGCGAGCACGGTGTGGTGCAAGCGCGATAACGGCGGCTGGGGACCGAACTATTCGAATATCGTGGGCAACCTGATTGGCACGGCGATCGGCCGCGTCTACTATCCTCCTGCGAACCGAACTGTCAGCAGCACCATCTCGGATGGATTCACGGTTTCGGCGGAAGGAATTGTGGGAGCCGAAGTGATCGAGTTTTGGCCGGACATGGTGCGCGCCCACAATCGCAAAAAGGCCGAGAAGCTGGCCAGAGAGGCTTCCCAAAAGGATACGCAAGGCGCCTCGAAGCAGGCGGCTGAGCCCTCCGCAACGACACCCCAAGCTCCCAAGAACTAACCCAACCTAAATGCGCACGCGCGCTCGCTGCCGCGGTTTGCCGCGTAGAGGGAGCGCGCGCGATACTTGAGTGCAAATGCAAGATTTCATATGAGGACATTGATGCGCGTTCTGCGGACGAATCGTTTCTCGGGCTGGGTCGTGTGCCTACTCCTCGCCAGCACGACCGGAGCCCAGACACACCCTGGCGCACCAATGGGTCGGGAAGATGGGCGCGGTGCCTACGCGACCGGAATCTACAAGAATCTGTTTGCAGAGGACGGGCACGCGAAGCGCGAGATCCAGGCGAAGATCGACGTGGCCTTTCAGCAGCTTTTTCACGGCGACCCGCAGACGCAGGCGGTTGCGTTTGCCGCGGGCAGCAATGCAAACGGACCCCTGATGTACTTGACCGACTGGAACAATCACGATGTGCGCACCGAGGGCATGTCGTACGGGATGATGATCGCGGTCCAACTGGGCAAGAAGGCGGAATTTGACGCGCTCTGGAACTGGGCCAAGACGTATATGTATATCTCGGACCCGAAGGCGCCGAGCTACGAATACTTTGCTTGGTCGTGCAAGACGGATGGGACGCATAACTCGGAAGGCGCGGCGCCGGACGGGGAATCGTATTTCGCAATGTCGCTGCTATTCGCGGGCAATCGATGGCCGGGCGGGCACGGCATCTACGACTATCATGCCGAGGCTGAGAAGCTGCTGAGGGCCATGGTGCATCGAGCGGTGATTTCGGCACCGGGCAAATATGGACCGCACACAGTGGGGCCGATGGTGAATGCCGATCCACCGATGATCTTGTTTGTGCCAGAGGTTTCATCGCAGGAGTTTACCGATCCGTCGTATCATTTGCCGGCGTTTTACGAGCTGTGGGCGCGATGGGGACCGGGAGAAGATCGCGCATTCTGGGCACGCGCAGCAGAAGCAAGCCGGGGATTATTTGTGAAGACGACGAATCCGGAGACGGGATTGGCGCCGGTTTATGCGAACTTTGATGGGACGCCGCACAGCACGCGCTTTCCGCAGTCGGGCGCGTTTGGCTATGACGCGTGGCGGACGGCAAGCAACTGGGCCGTGGATTGGTCGTGGTGGCAGAAGGCTCCAGCGGAGCAACAATTGAGCGACCGCATTCAGAAATTCTTTATGGAGCAAGGAATCGACAAATATGGGCCGCTCTATACGCTGGACGGCAAACCAATGGACGCGGCGCACGTGGACCATCCTGCTGGATTGATTGGGGCAAATGCGGTGGCAGGCCTGGCGGCAACAGATCGTGTGCGCGCCAGGCAATTCACCGAGGCGCTGTGGAACACGCCAATTCCATCGGGGCAATTTCGCTACTACGACGGAATGCTCTACCTGATGAGCCTGATGCATCTGAGTGGCGAGTTCCGCATCTGGGCGCCGAAGTAAGGCTGGCGCGTCGAGATTTTAAACTACGGGCTCAAGGTGCGCGGTGAAGTGGCGAAGGAACGGCGACTCGTAGGTGAGACGCAGGCCGCGAATCGATTCGCGATTCTTGTAGACCTCGATAATCACTTCGACCAGATAGTCGATGTGGCTCTGGGTGTAAACGCGGCGAGGGATGGCGAGGCGCACAAGCTCCATTTGCGCTGCGGCGGCGAACATCAGCGAACCGATTTCGACAGAACGTACGCCGCCCTCAAGGTAAAGCTCGGCAGCAAGCGCGACGCCGGGAAACTGCTCAAGCGGGATGTGCGGCAGGAATGCGCGCGCATCAATATAGATGGCGTGTCCGCCGGGCGGCTGCACGATGGGCACGCCTGCAGCAGCAATGTGATTGCCGAGATAAGCCGTTGAGGCGATGCGATAGCGCAGGTAGTCTTCTTCAAGCGCTTCCTGGATGCCGACGGCGATGGCCTCGAGGTCACGGCCGGCGAGGCCGCCATAGGTCGGATAGCCCTCGGTGAGAATGAGCAGATCCTTTTCCTGTTGCGCGAGCAGGTCGTCGTTGGTGCAGAGAAAGCCCCCGATGTTGGCCATGCCGTCCTTCTTGGCAGACATGGTACAGCCGTCGCCAAGGCGAAACATCTCTTGCGCGATCTGTTTGGGCGTTTTGGATTCGTAGCCTTTTTCGCGGAGCTTGATGAACCATGCGTTCTCTGCGAAGCGGCAGGCGTCGAAGTAGAGCGGGATGCCGTGACGCTTGCACACGGCGCTGACCTGGCGAACGTTTTCCATGGACACGGGCTGGCCGCCGCCGGAGTTGTTGGTGACCGTAAGCATGACCAGCGGAACACGCTCGCGGCCAACGCGCTCGATGAGCGCTTCGAGAGCCGCGACATCCATGTTGCCCTTAAAAGGGTGTTGCGTGGCGGGTTGACGACCCTCGGGAATAACGAGGTCGACGGCCTCGGCGCCTGTGGATTCGACGTTGGCGCGGGTGGTGTCGAAGTGGGTGTTGTTGGGCACCACGTCGCCCCGTTTGCAGGTAACGCCGAAGAGGATGCGCTCGGCGGCGCGGCCCTGATGCGTGGGGATGACGTGTTTGTATCCGCAGATATCTTGAATCGACTTGCGGAAGCGATCGAAGCTGCGACTGCCGGCGTAGCTTTCGTCGCCCTCCATGATCGCCGCCCACTGGTGAGTCGACATGGCGCCCGTGCCTGAATCGGTGAGCAGATCGATGAGAACATCGTCGGCAGGAAGAAGAAATAAATTGTAGTGCGCGGCCTTGAGAAGCTTTTCGCGCTGCTCGCGGGTCGTCCAGCGAATGGGCTCGACGCTCTTGATGCGGAATGGCTCGATGATGGTCTTGACGGGCATGCGTGCTCCGAAATGCGGATGGAAGTGCCTCTCGAAGTCTAACTCTCCGGGCATGAGCAGCGATGGACGCGCGCGATTGACGCAGGCGTTATGGATCGCGCGCATTCGAGATGATCCGAGGGAATGGTATACTCGGCGGGTTCGCTCCCCTGCCCTGAATTTCGATCGTCACATCCGGAGGCTGATGGGATGAGCGTGTCTCGGACCCGCATTGTTGGCTTCGCGCTGCTGGCAGCGGCGATGTTTTGCGCGTCTCGTGCTAATGCGCAAGAGGCGCGCTGGGCTGCTCTCGAAGCGAAGGTGCAGGACCTGTATAAGCAAGAGGATTATGCCGGGGCCACGCCGCTTGCTGTCGAGGAGCTTCGCGTGGCAGTGGCTACGTTTGGAGCGGATGATCCGAACACGGCGAGATCGACGAAGAATCTCGGGCTGCTCTATGAAAAGCAAAGCAAGTTTGCGGATGCGGAGCCGCTTTTAAAACGCGCGCTGGAAATCCGGGAGAATGCGCTGGGACCGGAAGATCCTTTGGTTGCGGAATCTCTTGGCATGCTGGCGCAGCTCTACGAAAAGGAATCAAAGTACGCGGAGGCTGAGCCGCTCTACAAGCGCGGCTTGGCAATCGATGAGAGAGCATTGGGGTCTGACAACACATTTGTCACCACGTTTCTCGGGAATTTGGCAGAGGTCTATGAGGAGGAGGGGAAGTACGCCGATGCGGAGCCGCTCTATCAGCGCGCGTTGAGCATCGATGAGAAAACGCTGGGGCCAGACGATCCAGAAGTTGCCGCAGACCTAAATAACCTGGCCATTCTTTACGATGCGCAGGGCAATTACCGGGCTGAGGAGCCGCTTTTAGAGCGCGCATTGAAGATCAACGAGAAGGCTGCGGGACCGGACGACACGGTGGTCGCCGAAGCCATGAACAATCTCGCGGAGGCTTATGTAGAGCTCGGTAAATACAGCGATGCGGAACCGCTGCTCAAGCAAAGCCTGGCCATCAGGGAAAAAAAACTGGGCGCGGGCGATCCGGACGTGGCGACGGCTCTGACCAATCTGGCAGAGTTACTTGAGCACGAAGGAATCTATGGGACCGCGGAGCCGATGCTGCAGCGCGCGCTCAAGATCGACCAGGCGGCGCTTGGCGCCGACCATCCAACCGTAGCAACCGACCTGAACAATCTGGCAAGCCTGGATCAGATCGAAGGCAAATACGCTGCCGCGGAGCCGCTGTTCCTGCGCAGCCTGAAGATACAGGAAAAGGCACTGGGACCGGATCATCCGGATGTGGCAACGACTCTCAGCAATCTTGGAGCGCTCTATGGCGATCAGGGCAGGTATCAGGAAGCGAGAGCGCTGCTGCAGCGGGCGTTCAAGATCGACGAAGCGGCGCTGAATCCCGATGCTCCAGCAATTGCCAAAGACCTGAATAACCTGGCGACTGTGTCCCAGCAACAGGGCGCGTATGGCGACGCCGAGCAGGCGATGAAACTCGTCCTCGAGATCGATGAAAGATCGCTGGGCGCAGACTCGCCGGAGCTTGCCTCAGCGCTGGAAAATCTTGGCGCCATCTACATGGACGAGAATAAATTTGCCGATGCGGAGCCGGTGATCCAACGCAGTCTCGAGATCGACGAGAAGTCGCTCGGCCCTAACCACCCCGATCTCGCCCTGGCGCTCGGCGGATTGGCGTCGCTCGACGACGATCTGGGCAAGTATAGCGATGCCGACCCCCTTTATCAGCGAGCGCTTCACATCCAGGAGACGGCGCTGGGACCAGAACATCCTGACCTGGCGAATACGGAGTCGAACTTCGCCGAGAATTACGACGCGCAGGGCAGATTCAGCGATGCAGAGCCGTTGTTCCAGCGCGTCTTTGCAAATCTGTTCCGGCAGTTCCAATACAACTTCACTTATATGACAGAGAAACAACGACTGCAGTTTCTCAGCACGGTCGACAGCTATTTCCAGGTCTATTTCAGCTTCGTTTATCGCTATTACCAAAAGGATCCTGCGCTTGCCGGCACGACCTATAACCTGCTGCTTTGGGAAAAAGGATTTGTGGCCAACAGCATAGCGGGCATGCGGCGCGCGATCGAGACCTCAGGCGACAAAGAGGCTCTGAAGCTGCTTGAGGAGCTCTCGGCAAAGCGGACGCAGGTTGCGGCATTGCTCAACTCGCGGCCACCCGATCAAGAGCTGTGGCGAAAGCAGATCGAGCAACTGCAGTCGGAGTCGGACGCGCTTGAGAAGGAGTTGGTGGCGCGCTCGGCGGCGTTCGCAACGAAGCAGAAGCTGGATCGCGCCACATGGCAGCAGGTTCGCGATGCGCTCAAGCCGGGCGAAGCGGCGGTTGAGTTCGCGCGTTTCCAATACTTCGACAAGGATTGGACGGACAAGTCCTACTATGTCGCGCTGGTAGTGACGAGCGAAACGAAGGATCAGCCGGAGTACATCGTGCTCGGCGATGACAAGGAGATCGAGGGCGGTGCGTTGACCGGATTCAAGCTGGCGGTGCAGACGCGCGGCATGTCGGCGGAGGAAGCAACGATTCCCGGAGACAAGGCATACGAGCTCATCTGGAAGCCGCTGGAGCCGGCGCTCGAAGGGAAGACGCGCATCTATGTCGCGGCCGATGGGGCGCTGAATGAGATTCCGCTGGGCGTCATTCCCGGTCCGGACGGCAAGCTGCAGATGGAGCGATTTGATCTGCGACTGGTGTCGAGCACCAAAGATTTGCTGCGTCCTGTTACGGTGCCGACTGCCAAGGCTGCGCTGCTGGTGGGCGATCCAGCGTTTGATGAAAGCGTGGATCAACAAAAAACGGCCGTCGAGAAGCTGGGCGCGATCACGCTGCGCACGCCTGCACAAACGGAAGAATTGCCGGTGGCCAAACCCGCCACGACTGCGACGGAGCTGCCGCTGCTGCCCGGTACGGGCGCAGAGGTTGCCGCGATTGCCGAATTGATGAAGGGAAGCGGGTGGAAGACGGGAATCTACGAACGCGACACCGCGCTGAAGAGCGTGGTGGAGCAGAGCGAGAGTCCACGGGTGGTTCACCTGGCGACGCATGGATTCTTTTTACCCGACCAGACGATCAAGGCAGGAAAGAGGGGTGTTGGAGACAAGCCTTCGGCATTTGAAGATCCGATGCTGCGCTCGGGCCTATATTTTGCCGGAGCAGATCGCACGCTGGCTGGCATTCCGGCTCCGAGCGGCCTTGACAATGGCGTGCTGACAGCGTTGGAAGCAGGCAACCTTGATTTGCGCGGAACGGAGTTGGTGGTTCTGAGCGCGTGCAACACAGGGCAGGGAGACGTGAAAAACGGTGAGGGCGTCTTCGGCCTGCGGCGCGCTTTGCAGGAGGCCGGAGCGCAGGATGTGCTGATGTCTCTGTGGTCGGTTCCAGACAAGGAAACGCTGGAGTTGATGCAGCGATTCTATGCAAAGTGGCTGGGCGGAATGGAAAAGCATGAGGCGTTGAAGCAGGCTCAGCTCGAGATTCGCGAGGAAGTCAAAAGCAGTCACGGCGGAAAGGATCTGCCCTTCTATTGGGGCGCCTTCATTCTCGTGGGGAAATGAGTTGGCCTCGGAATGGATCTGGCGCCACGAGGTACGAACCTGAGTCGCATTGAGGTATCGAGACGATGTCGCCGAAATTCACTACGTGCTCGGTTGCCGCTTTATTGCTGGGCTTTATTTCGGCATGCATAGCGGAGCCGGCGATCGCGCAGACCCTCCCGCTGAAGGATCAAATCGCCCAACACGAGCAGAAGCTGGCAACAGCGAGTTCACGCACGCCTGTGCCGGACTATAAAAATCGGGCGATTGAGCTGAATTCACTGGCGTCGTTGTATCGACAGCAGGGAAACACTCAAAAAGCGCTTGACGATGTGAATGGCGCGCTGGAGATCGAGCGCAGATTTGGCAGCCGCGGCGGCGAAGCGTTTTCGCTCAACATTATGGGCAGGATCTACTCGGACCTTGGAGATGAGCAAAAGGCTCTGGATCTCTTCAACCAGATTTTGCCCACGTGGCGCGCGATCGGAAACCGTGAAGGCGAGGCAGCGACGCTGACCAACATGGGCCGGGCTTATTCAAACCTGGCCCAGGAACAAAAGGCTCTCGATTATCTCAATCAGGCGCTGCCGATGTGGCGTGAAGTGGGGCAACGAAGCGGCGAAGCAGTCACGCTCGACGCCATTGGCAAGGTCTATATGGATATGAGCCAGGGCGTCGAGTCGCTGAAGAATTTGAAACAAGCGCTGGGGATCTGGCGAGAAGTGGGAGAGCGCTCCGGCGAAGCTCTGACGCTGAACAACATGGGCCGCACGTATACCGATCTCGGCCAGATGAAAGAGACACTCGACTCCTATGACCTGGCGCTGGCGATTTGGCGCGAGATCGGCAATCGGCCGGGCGAGGCAAGCACGCTGAATAATCTGGGCCGCATCGATTCAGACCTGGGACAGAGACAAACCGCGCTGGACTATATGAATCAAGCGCTGCCGATCTGGCGTGAAGTGGGAAATCGCAATGGAGAGGCCTTGATCCTGAATGACATCGGTCGCGTGTATGCCGATCTAAACGAGGCGCAGAAGGCTCAGGACTACTATAACCAGGCATTGCCGATCTGGCGCGCTGTTGGGAACCGTCGCGGCGAAGCCATGACTTTGATGAATATGGCCCGAGCTTTTTTTGATCAGGGCAAGCTCGATCACGCTCTGCAAATCGATTACGAGTCGCTGCCCATCTGGCGCGAAGTGAAAGAGGGCCGCGGTGAGGCGATGGCCCTAAGCAACATCAGCAAAATCTACGGCACACAGGGTCAGACGCAACGGGCATTGGCGTCGGCAATGGCCGCTTTGTATCTGGCGAGAGAAGCGGGCGACCCTGATATGGAGGGCGGGATCGAAACGATGATGATGGTTGGATTCCGCAATCACAATCAAACGGAGTCGGCCATCTATTGGGGGTTGGAGGCGGTCAACTCGTATCAGCAGATTCGTAAAAACATTTCGGGACTCGACAAGGATGTGCAGGCCGCATTTGCTCAATCAAAGGCGGACACGTATCGCATCCTTGCGGAGCTGCTGGTGCAGGGGAATCGACTTGGCGATGCCGAACAGATTCTCGACCTGCTGAAGGAAGAAGAGCTCAAGGACGTGGTGCGCGGTGCGCCGGATAGCGGAGCAGCGGCCAAGCTGGAAGCGGCGAAGCTGACGGCCGCACAGCAAAAAGTGGCGGCGGAGCTTGGCGATCCGGCGAAGAAGGCGCTCGCTCTCGAAGAGGTGATGATCCAGGATGCTCTGTTGCAGGCAAAAGGCGCGCGCACTGCCGAAGAAGACAAGCAGCTGGCTGCGCTTGAAGCGAGCATTCAACAGGGCAGCACCGAGTTCGCGCAATTTCTCGGGCAATACAGCAGCGCGGTGGTGGCGGAAATGAAATCGACAGCGAGCCCCGCCGAACTGAGCGAGATGCAAGGCAGCGACAAGGTTCAGAGTTATCTGCAAAGTTCGTTGGCCAAGCTGGGGCCGAGTGCGATGGGAATCCGCGTGCTGCTGGGAAGCAAACATGCTTACCTGATCCTGGTGACAGCCGACTCGCGCAAGAAGATTGAATTGAAGGCGACGCCGGCGGATTTGCGCGCCAAGGCTCTCGCGGTGCGCGACATTCTCGCGTCGCGATCCGGCGACCCGCGTCCGCAACTGGCCGAGTTGTACGCCATGATCGTAGCTCCGATGGCAGATGATTTGAATGCGTTTCAAAGGTCGGCACATGTAAGCGCGCCCACGCTGCTTTGGTCGCTTGACGATGCGCTGCGCTATCTGCCGATGGCGGCTCTCTACGATGGGCAACATTACATGGTGGAGCGATTCAGGAATGCTCTCTTCACTCCTGAGAGCTATGGCCACATGGCAGACGCGCCCATGGCCAATGGCGAACGGCCGACTGTGCTTGCGTTGGGTTTATCCAGGAGCTATGGCGGCTTGCCTGCGCTGCCGGGCGTGATGCCGGAGTTGGAGGCAGTGGTGCGGGACCCGTCGATGCCTGAGTCGCATGGCGTGATGGATGGAAAGTTGCTGCCCAACGAGCAATTCACGCTGGCTGCGTTGAGGACCGAACTTGGCTCGGGCAACAGTTTCGCCGTGGTCCATATTGCGAGTCATTTCGTTGAGGAGTCAGGCAGCGGGCATGAACCGTATCTCATGATGGGCGGAGACGCGACCGGTGATGCAGACGGATATGCCTGGAATCTCTCGGCCATGGAGAATTCGCCGGTCGCCTTTCATGGAACGCAGTTGCTCACACTGTCGGCGTGCAGCACGGGGAAGGACTACACGTCGCGCGACGGCGTGGAGATGGACAGCCTGGGAATGATTGCGCAACAGAAGGACGCGGAAGCCGTGCTGGCCACGCTCTGGGACGTGAATGACGCGAGCACCAGCCGGATCATGAGCGACTTTTATGGCCGATGGGTCAAGAATCCCACCGCGGGAAAAGCGGAAGCATTGCGGCAGGCGCAGTTGGCGCTCTTGCACGAGACGGCGGCGAGCGCGGAGAACAAGACGGGGCGCGGCCTTCACGTCGAATCAGAATCTGCTGCGACATCGGAGCCGGCGAACTATGCGCTGCCTTACTACTGGGCGCCGTTTGTGCTGATCGGGAATTATCAATAGGCTGCTCAGCATCGTTAGAGATCGCCGCCGGCAAATCTGGCAAGCCCGAAAAAGAGTAGAATAAGCGCGCAATCAACTGTTGCAAATGTGTGCTTTCTGCCTGCACGGGACGGGCTAACTGCTTTGCGGATCACGCTTCCAATTTCGGCCTTTGGTTTGCTTTTGGCTGCCGCAACGGCATGGGCACAGACCCCAATTGCAAGCAGCACGACGACCCTGAATGTGAGCTCAGGCGGGAATGCAGTCACTTCGGTCGTGGCCGGGACGGCAATCGAACTTACCGCGAAAGTCCTCGCCAAGAGTTCGCCATTGACGCCGGGGCAAGTGAATTTCTGCAATGTGGCTGCGAATTATTGCACGGATATTTATCTGCTCGGCACGGCGCAACTCACCGCCGCGGGAACCGCAACGATAAGGTTCACTCCGGGAATCGGGACCCATAGCTACGACGCAGTTTTTCTGGGAACAAACACCACTGCGCGAAGCGTATCGAGCGTGGTCACGGTGACGGTTACGCCCGCGCCCCTCTATCCGAGCAACATCGACATCGCGGCAAGCGGGTCGCCAGGCAACTACACGCTGACGTCAGAGGTCATTGGCGGGCAACCGGTCGCGCCTACCGGAACGGTCTCTTTCCTCGACACGACCAATGGGAACTACGTGCTGGGAACCGCCGGCCTCGGCAACCCGGTGCAGACATCTGCGTTGACGTTTTTCAATTCGTCCAATCCGGAGATCAGCTCCTTGCCGATTTTTCTCGCGGTCGGGGATTTCAACAGCGATGGCAAGGCCGACATCGCAGCGCCCAACGCAGTGGGCGCACCCCTCGATGGCGCTCCGCTGGCGATGACCGTAGCATTCGGCAACGGAGATGGGACTTTTCAACCTGATCCATACAACTTCACTCAATCCGTTCCCCAGGCCAACTGGGCTGCGATTGGCGACTACAACAATGACGGCAACCCCGACCTTGCTCTCGCGCTGAATAGTCAATACGAAGCAGTGGCAATGCTGGGCAACGGACAAGGGGCTTTCACGGCCGGACAAACCTATCCGACAGCGGGGTCGTGGTTTGTTGCGACGGCTGACTTCAACGGAGACGGAAATGCAGACCTGATCCTTGGACTCGGGGACAGCGTCACCTCCGATCGCCTCACCGTCTTGCTGGGAAAGGGCGATGGAACATTTACCGAAGCGCCGCCGGTTCTTTGGCCTCCAATCATTGGAGGTAAGGGCACCCGTGAAGATGTGGTATCCATTGCCGTGGGCGACTTCAACCGCGACGGCAAGGCAGATTTTGCGGCTCTCGATTTCGCGACCGGGGACGTCACCGTTTTTCTGGGCAACGGCGACGGCACGTTTACGCCAGTCTTGCCGAGTCAGCCAGCCGGAACCTATCCCATCTCAATCATGGCGGCCGATTTCAATGGGGACGGAATACTGGATCTGGCCGTCGCCAACCCCGGCTACGTGATTAGCGAAGGCGCTGCACCCGGAAGCGTCACGGTGCTGCTGGGCAATGGAGATGGAACCTTTACCCCCACTGCTGTGAACCCGGTGACGGGGGAGTATCCCTACTCTGTGGCCGCCGGCGACTTCAACGGCGATGGCATAGCGGATATCGTCACCGTAAATTACGAGGACAACACAGAAACCGTGCTGCTGGGCAAAGGAGACGGAACCTTTGCCGCGCCCATCACCGCTTTCGCAGGCGAAGAACCCACTTATGCCGCCGTGGGTGACTTCAACGGAGATGGCTACTCGGATTTTGCAATCGCAAACGGCGACACACCCAGAGGGCTCTCGATTGTGCTCGCGGAGCAGCCAGGAACAATCTCTACGACAGCCACAGCGACCGGCATCTCCATTGTCGGAACCGGAACACATTGGGTTGAAGCGAGCTACCCCGGCGACTCCTACTATGGCGGCAGCGTTTCTCAAGCGATCGCTCTGACCGCCGAACCGGTTGCCACCACGTTGTCGTTCACTGCGAATCCCACCAGCACTGCGCTGGGCATGCCGGTCTTGCTCACGGCAACCGTCAGTCCGGGCGAAGCGCAAAATCACGTGCCGACCGGGACCGTGACGTTCTGGCTGGGCAACGAACCCTTTGCGACAGCCAACGTCACAAACGGTGTTGCCACGCTGAATACGACTCAGTTGCCGCTGGGTGCAGATGTCCTTTACGCCGTCTATTCCGGCGACACCAATTTTGCTCCATCCACATCGCTCTCGATCACTGTCACGGTCGCTCCCCCGACCACGACAACACTGACGGCTTTGCCCACCTCGCTGACTGTGGGCCAAACGCTGACGCTGACCGCAACAGTGACGGCGGCCATCGGAGGCACACCTGCCGGAACGGTTGTCTTCTTGAACGGCACGACTTCGATGGGCAGCGCCACGCTGAACGCGAGCGGCATCGCCACGCTGACACTGACGCCGGCGGTAGGCGTCTATTCGATCACCGCAAGCTACAGCGGTTCTTCCAGCGATTCGCCCTCTGCCTCATCGCCTCCTATCGTCGTTACGGTGTCGACGACAACCACGACGACTCTCACTGCGGTCCCGGCATCTCTGCTCGTTGGCCAGACTCTCAATCTCACGGCAACCGTGACCCCGGCGAGCGGAGCCGAACCCACAGGAACGGTTACCTTCCTCAACGGCACAATCGCGATGGGGACTGCCACGTTGAATGCGAGCGGCACAGCCACGCTGGCGTTGACTCCGGCCGTCGGTGTCTATTCCATCACCGCAAGCTATGGCGGATCCGCTACCGATGCCTCGTCGGTCTCTGCGCCTCCGGTTACGGTGACGGTAGCGTCGCCTACCACGACAACTTTGATTGCGGCTCCAACTGCATTGACCATGGGTCAAACACTGACACTCACCGCAACCGTGAGCGCGGCCAGTGGCGCCGTTCCCTCGGGGACAGTCACCTTCGTCAGCGGTGCAATCACATTAGGCGCTGCTGCCTTGAACACGAGCGGAGTAGCCACGCTCACATTGACGCCTGCAGTCGGCGTCTATTCTGTTGTCGCCTCCTATGGCGGATCGTCGACCGAAAAGCCGTCTGTCTCAGCGCCGCCGATTGCCGTCACCGTGACTCCAGCGCTTTCGGCGACCACTCTCTCAGCTTCTCCAAACCCGGCCCCGCTCAGCGCCCAGGTCACATTCACTGCAAGCGTCAGCAGCTCCATCGGCACACCCGGCGGTGCCGTTTCCTTTTATGACGGCGCGACTTTGCTTGGTACGTCTTCGCTTCAGTCAGGAGCTGCCGCCTTCACCATCAATACGCTGAGCGTCGGCTCGCATAACATCACGGCGCACTACGCCGGTGCGACGGACTTTGCCCCAAGCGTGTCGAACCTTGTGGCTGAGGTCATCACGCTCGGCAATTTCACCATCGCCGCGTCGCCCGCATCGCGCACAATTTATACGGGAGAGGCAGCGGCCTACACCATAACCGTCGCCGCCACCGACGGGTTCACCCTTCCCGTCGATCTCTCTTGCCTGCATTTGCCGGCAAACACCACATGCAGCTTTTCGACGAGCACGGTCGCTGATGGCAGTGGAACTTCCACATTAACCGTGCAGACAAGCGCACCGAGCAAGAGCGGCATCGCGGCCGTTCTCCGGCGCAAAATCGATGTTCCCGCGCTGGCCGGAATTCTGCTGCTCTTGCTTGGCAAACGCGCGCGCCGTGTGCGCAAGGGTTGGCTCGCGCTTCTTGCTCTCTTTGTTCTGCTGGCGGGCGCCGCCCTGAATGGATGCGGCGGGGCCGTTTCCCTTACCGGAGGGACGCCGGTTGGCGCTCAAACCATCACCATTAGTGGAGTCGCAACCTACGGGTCGCAGACACTCACCAATCAAACGACTGTGACTCTGAATGTCCAGTCGCTGTTTTAGCGAAACCAGCTTCACGAGGCACGCGGATGCGTTTTTCAACACGGAAGTCCGGACTGAACGCGATCTGCTTCGCGGCAGAGCTCGCCGCCGCCCTGTCATTCTGCGCGGCGCATGCGCAAGTGGCGCCCTCGGCCACTCGCTCCGTTCACACGCTCTCGGTGGGCGGAGAGTACTCCAATATCGAAGCCGGATTTCCCTATAACAGCAGCCAGCGCCTCGACGGGTTTGGCGTTTTTGTTGACTACAGCCTGACTGGCAATCTAGGCATCGAGGCCGATGCCCGCTTCCTGCGTTTCAACAGTTTCTACGGCGAGACAGAAGACAACTACCTGGCCGGCCCCCGCTACCGGTTTCTGAGATTTGGAAGGCTGCAGCCCATGGCCCGCTGTCTCTTCGGCGTGGGCAAGATGCATTACCCTTTCGCGATCGGCAGCGACAGCTACTTTGCAATCGCGCCCGCGGCGGGCGCCTCCTATCGCATCGGGCGTCGCTTGTCTCTTCGCGCGGAGTATGAATATCAATTTTGGCCTGGCTCGCCTGACATCACCAACGAACCGGCGCATGAGATTACGCCCAATGGCATCCATGTGGGCATCGCTTACCAGCTTTTCCGTTGACGCCTGCGCAGCTCAATCGCGATGGTTTGGTGCCCACGCCTCAAACACTTCTTACGGCGATTGGCCCTGTCGAGCCGCGCTTGAGCGCGTTGCACGCACAGCTTGCCCGGAACGGGCTTCTCTCGGATTATCGTGGTTTATTGATCTTTGGATTCAGCGACTTGCGGAATTTCTTGGTGCCGAAGAAGGGACTCGAACCGCGGCATTTTGGAACCTTCTGAAATCAAACCACTTAGAAGCGTAAGCCGTTGATTGGCCTAGAGTTACTTCTGCTTTTCATTCCAAGCGTTGCCAGCGACTTCCAGTCGCTGCCGACCTTCAATCATACCAAAAGTAGTAACAAACAGTAACAAATCCAGCGACCTGGGATACGTGGGCATCGCCATGCCTTACCCGTCTTGAGCTTTACCTAAGGAACGGTAGTTTGCAGGACACCCGTGGAACTGATCTCCACCACTGTGCCATTGGTCCCCTTACTATTCTCGCCCACAGCCAGATAGTCGCCATTGGAGAGCTGGGCCAACGCATTCGGCCCTGCTATAGTGGCCTTAAACAGCGCGACTCCGGCCGTGCCAAACGTCTCGTCCAGCTCGCCGTTGGAATTGAAGCGCACCAACGACAGCGATCCCGAGGTCGTTTTGCCGCCATCTAAAAACCCGCCCATCAGAGCTTGTCCGTTGGGTTGCAGGACAAACGCGCTCGGCCCGTCTGAACCGGCGGTGAACGCGGTCGTCGCTACGCCGTCGGTGCCAAAGGTTGTGTCCAGCACGCCGGCCGCCGTGAACCGCGTCAAGCCGAATTGGAGTATACCCGAGGCGTTGCCCACCGACCCTGCAACCAGGAAGTCGCCATTCGGTTCCAACGCAAACGCAAACGGGTCAAAAGTGAAGGAGAATTTCGTGATGACG